>Ga0268261_10001948_pt1 | contig 14623 bp, 6 predicted proteins | sample TergutNc150P1_FD_190353 | JGI IMG/M metagenome (GOLD analysis project Ga0268261, IMG submission 190353) | Nasutitermes corniger P1 segment gut microbial community from laboratory colony in Florida, USA - Nc150 P1 (SPAdes) (version 2) | ecosystem: Host-associated > Arthropoda: Insects > Digestive... | reverse complement strand
ATCTTATGCAGCCTCAGAAGTTGAAATGTTGGCAGTAGTTCGGGCAACAAAATACTTTCGTTGTTTTCTCTATGGGAAGAAGTTCGTAGTCAGAACTGACCATTCTGCTTTAACCTACTCGCGCAACTACACTGAAAATAACAGCCGACTTTTACTATGGGGTCTTAAGCTGTCTGAATTAGACTTCATTGTCGAAAATACGCCATGTAGATGCCTCAGTAGACATGTTGGTGCTGTTATACATTAGGGTATCCTGGATAGGAGGAACGTCCATCGTGAACAAGCGAAAGACGCGTTTTGTGTTAAACAAAAGTCTGGAATTTATTCCAGGAGCGAGTTTTTCTTGAATGACGAAGGCGTCATTTACAGGCGCCAAACAGGCAAGAAACACCAATTGATGTCCAAGAACTTAATCGATATTATTAAAGTAAATCACGATCCAGTCTAAATAGCGCATTCACGTGTCAAGAGAACCTTATTGCACTCAACTATTGGTGGCCTGGAATGCGTAACTCCATAAAGGACTATTTAAAAATGTGTGATGCTTGCCAAAGACGAAAATAAGAGCGAGAGTTTGTGGCACCTCTGGGGGACGTTGACCAGCGGTGAACCCCCTTTGAAATTACTTCTATGGACATAACCAGCCCATAATTGTTAGCACCGCGAAATAACAAATATCTCCTCATTTTTATAGATAATGTCACCATGTTGAAGCTATACCCATAAGCGACCAAAGTGCCGAAACATGTGCAAGGGTGTAGGCAAGCCAAAACGTGACCCGACACGGCAAAGGCTCAAAATTAATTACTGACTCTGACCGAGCATTTATGTCCTCATTATTCCAAGAAACATGCAAAGTACTGAGTGTGCACAAAGTAAATACTAGCAGCGACCATACACCTTTATATGGTGTGATAGAAAGATGGCACAGATCGCTATATACGGGCCTATCTCATATTAAATCAGCAAATAATAATTGGGATGTATTAGTGCCTTTTTCCTTATGGCTTACAAAGCAACCCCATATACCACTACTAAATACAGCCCCCTTTACATTTTAGACGGTAGAGAAATGCCGTTACGTACTAGTGAAAATTTAAAGGCTAAAAATTCAAAAGAAAATCCAAGCCATAGCAAAAGGCTAGAAACCTTGAGGACTAGCCTCAGCCCGTCTCACAATTTTGCAAAAAGAGCAAACAGCCGATCTCAACAAAACAGAGTATTATAATCGTAAGGCCAAATTTCGGAAATTTGAAGTGAATGACTTCGTATATTTATATAACCCTGCAATTAAACCGAGTTTGTCCAACAAATTCCATGAATCATGGACGGGGCCATACAAGGTGGTAACTAAACTTTCGGATTTATATTACGAGATAGTGGATCAAGAAAACAATAGACTGGTTGTTCATGTGAACAGATTAATACCAAACTACAACCCACAATCCTGCAAACCCAAATTAAAATAGAAAGGTACGAAGAAACTACCCAAGAAAACAACTTCATGTCAAGAAGAGAAAGATGAACACTATCTTGGAAGGATTCCACTAAGTACAGAAGTTTAACTTCAAAACAGAACTTCGCCCAACCAAAACCTAAATACTCTAGAACCCGACCCACAATCCACAGATATTTCAATTTCCGGACACAGCTCAAAATTACGAACGCACTCAAACCCCCAAATCAAGGTAAGAATTACAGCATATACGCACAAAACACACTGTTACGAGGTTAAGGGCTAAAAGTATTTTACAAGAATTATAGTCTAACAGACACTGAAAATCAAATTACTTAAATCAATATAATTAATAGAATTGAACACATTAACTTACTGAAATATTTGCATTTTCGGGATGCATGTTGGATTTTGTAGAAGCCATCACACCAATGAATCGTAGTGTGATATTTTTGAATGAAACCGGCGTCATCCCAACGAATGATATATGGCATAGACCTAGATACCAACACGTATGAAGGGATAATTTCGACAATTGAACATTCCTTTGTAGTTGAGAACCAAAAGAAAGAATTTTCGCCCATAGATAGAGACACTTTTGAACACGCTGGAACAAAACTTTGAATTTTACCGCATTTTTTCTAAATTTGATTCTCGACGTAATTTGATAGATTTTGGTGGTACCATATTGACAACACTATTTGACACTGCTACTCTGAGTGATCTTCACTCACTGCATGAATCATTTGATGAACAAAAATCTAGAGATACATACAAGGCTCACTTTTTGTTGAGTCAGATTACTTATTTTAAAAATTTAGACTACTGTAAAAATAAATGCAGCCAGAATTGCAAATTTGTCAAATATTGTTAAAGATACTGTAATATAATCCAATGAACACTATCAAGAAGTAACAAGAAATATAATGTGGCTGAAAGTTACCTTATAAGTCAGGTAAAGTATTCACAGATATTAGACTAGTTTGCATTACTGCATCTTATCCAATAAATTGATGAGTTATTAGCAGCTATACAACATGCAATTCAAGGCAACTTATCTGTGAACTTGATAAACTTCACTCCTTTACATAACGCAGTAAGAAATGTATCTCTACACTTGCCCGAAGGTTATGAATTAATTGTTGGCACTCGAACAGAAAACATTAACTTGTACTACAATTTTATTATAGTAACAGTATTAGGAAATATTCACTGTATTAAGATTATTATACTTATACTTTTCAAAACTTAAACCGACATTTTACATTGTACAAAATATGTCTTTCCCACGCGAATTTCTGGTGATAAGTTTGTAAAATACTTTATTGAATTTCCTTATTTTGGTTTGAGTGATAATCAGCACTACTTTGTATTGCATACAGAAACCGACTTGAGTCTTTGCACAATAAACAGTCTTACTGTTTGCCCAGCCGACGTAGCAATTTACAATTTGCAGTTTGTTTGTGCTCTGGTTCACAAACACTTTAAAAATTTAGACGAAATAATAGTGCCAATAAATTTTTAGTAATTTACAATTTATATAACAAATAATATTTACGCCAGTTTATACAGCATACATGAATACACTACAATTCCTTTGGTTACACTAATAAATAGTTGAAGTATACAGTTCAGTACACACAAATTAATCTTCTAATCTTGGCCTAAATAGTTTGCAACACAGTTCTTGGAAAATGGTTTAACTCTCACCATGAGAAGTGTGAGTGTAGGCGTAGGACTGTAAGTTCACCTGGTGTGATTACAATATGCGTAGCACTAATTATCACCTTGTACTAACTTGTGCATCCTCAAAGGTTGAGCGATGGCTTTCATTACACTTAATGTGAAACAAGGATTGCGTTATTACTAACGGCTTCAAATACACTTGTTGTGAAACAAAGAAATTGCGTTGTCGGAGCAATGCAAAACACGTCCTCACTGTTGAGGTAGGCTAAAAGTGTAATGGCCGAGGGACGCGAACTCAGAAACGAACGCGTAGCCACGTGACCAAAATGTTCTGAAAGGATCTACACCACGTGACTGAGTACAAGGTTGCCATATCGTGGTTGCCATGTCGCGTTGTATAATTAACGTAATATAGAAAGATCCTTATATGATACAAAAAACGACGCAACTACAGTATGAATACAAACGAAAAAATCATTCAAATTACACAAAATTTGCACTAAACGTGTACACAGTTATTAAATTGTGAATCTAGTTTTTTATGCTGTTACTAACCACCACGTGTCGAGGAAATTTACTTCTAAACCACCAAACTCCATAAAACACGGATTTATCATTTTCCGGAGTGACGTCAAATAACGCTACGCTGTTACTTCAACAAACAATGGGTGACCTACACCGAAACGCTCTCAGAAAATGGCGTCCTCAGCAACGCTACGAGATAATCCATCTCAACTAATCAAATGCACACGTTGCCAGAACTCCAGGAAACTTCTGAAACTACTCTTAACACACTTCATCTTACGTACCTGAGAAAACCTCCATCATCACCAGCCACGAGACGCAAATTCTGGAGAAAATATCACCAGAGTTTTCTCAGCAACTCAATTCAGTCAAATCACGGGTAATGGCATCCCCACGAATACTAGATTTCGACTCACTTCTCCACGTACACCACGCTTCATACAGCGAGAGCGGCAGTCATTGGCACTTGATAATTATTACGACTGTATGTACAAGTACAATCATTGGAATCCTTTGCTTCTCCCTACGTTTTTATTTACACTGCACTTGTTCTTCCACATGCAAACTTCCAAACCCTCATACAAAACTTCAAGTTATCCCAACCCCTTCCTCCGCACCCTACCCAGAAACAAAAGAACAACAAATGTCGTTCCCCAAAGAAATGTAAATTTTGCGACGTATTCGCTACAAGCCAACTAGAAGTACAAACTCTAAGTGCAGGCGAGAAGAAACAAGAGTCTCCCATGCATCATACAGCCTACAGACCATAGCACAGGAACATGCATTCTGCTGAGCTTGCAAATTCCCAGGCACAGATAACATTCGCAACAGGAAAAGTACGGTCTGAGATGAAACCAACAACACTCTAACCTACACTCTAGAATACAAGTTATATTGAGTAACTTAAACTGAAAAGATCAATTTATTACATTTGTCCAACTTTATTCTTTAAAACTTTATTGTAAATAGGGTTACTTATAAGAACATGTTTGATAGTAAATGCCTTTGTATTTTAGTGCTGACTGCCTACCAATTTGTAGTGACCCGGGGTTGGAAACTACCGATGTCACCAATTTGTAGTGCCGAGTGCCGCTGGCACCAATTTGTAGTAACCCGGAGTTGAAAACCACCGCTGTCACCAATTTGTAGTGCCGACTGCCGCTGGCACCAATTTGTAATGACTCGCTGACACTACATTGTAATTACTTTACGGATACCGTCGTTAAACTGCGCGACCGTAATATTTAGTGCTGCCACCAGTACCGTAGTACAAAACGAATTTGGGAATACAAGGGGGGTTGTCCAATTCAATGACCGCCAGTCACTATAGACTAGGACTATATATATTCATTTACAATATACACGTATATACAATATGAATGATATACGATTTGTCGTTGAATTGATATTAAAGATAATCGTCTTGCCTTTTACGTTATTTCAAAGGGTTTCGGAATTTAGCTGCTTGAATGAAATAAATGAAGTCAGGAAGACTCACCTGCCAACAGCAGAAGCGTCGTGAAGTATAGAAACATTCTCAATAGAGCTTCAGTAATTATTTAGTATACAGTCTTCTTCAGATAGCACTAACGTCGGTGTAGCAAATCAGAACTTCGTTGATAATTTCGTCGTGAATTTCGATGTGAATGTGAATGTTGACGTAGTCGCGGTTTTGGGTTATATAGTTGTAATCATGCTTACTACAACGTCTTCCTCGATTACCGTAATTTACATGTTCTAATTAACTAAGGTTCCTGGTACGGTGTACAGAGTGTTGTAACTAGATCGAGCTGACTTAATAGAATTGAGGCAAGACGATTATGACTTCCTACAATTACAACAAGTTTCACAATGAAACTAGGGCAAGTGTGAAATGGTTTTTCGATTTCAAATCCAAGCCAGTAATTTAGGGTACAATTTTTGGGTATTAGAGCTTACCCCCTTTTAAACGGAATTTCGGCGTAAACATTGTTTAAACCGAAATTTCGTTACCCATTAATCTATGTTTGTTTCAGTAAAATACAATAAACAAATATTTAGCATACATAGGGATGTGAAGCACATGTAACTAGTGTACATACAGCATAATAATATTAATAATAACCAAGGGGTAACAATGGGGTGGGGAAGAATGTAGGGTTCAATTTTCCCATCGTAACATTTGTACATATCTACACAGATTAAAACGGTATTGACGTTGTTCTCTGGTTCGAGCGATGTGTGCTGTGGTCTGAAGACCGGATGTGGAGGATTTCTCGCTGAGCCAGCGACCTTGACGTGCCTGCTAGATGTCTAGTTGACCTTGGTCGCTGCTATTTTGTTGAATCAGTAAGTTTAATCTTGGCTGCTCGTCTGAGTCTTGAGTCCTAGCTGTCTAGTTTTTGCATGGCAGTGCATACGTAGCGAAGTGACGTCGCAACGTTGGTCTGAATAAATGGAGGTTGTCGATGATCTGATGTAGGAGCGGGAGAAGTTGAGGACTGTGGCGTAGCGTCTTCCGGGGACTTATTTGTGCGTAGACAGCACGATGTAGAACAATGAAGTTTCGATCGAAGAGAAAGATAGAGGACTAGCAGGATCGTGAAAATGCAGGAACTTGCGGCGAGTATTAGGTGCCAGTGTGGCAGGGTTTCCTGGGAAAATGTAGCTTTCTGGATGTAGAGCAGGGTGTCTACTTCAAGAGATTTTTGCGACGTTGCAAGGCGATCTGTCAGTTGGTCACGTTCGTTGACATCTGCTGTGAGTGCTGCTTCGACACGGGGAGCTCGTGTCTTGTTAATATCGGAAAGTCCTCTGGTACGTACACGGACGGAGGGTCGAGGTTTGCATGTGTGGCGCCGTGTAGTTCAGGTAGGGTTCGCATCTCGCCGGAAGTGATTGAGCAGGTCGTGGTGTTCCGAATCAACCCTGCGCCGGAAAGTGTTCGAGTATGTTACCCAAACGTTGTTCCGTGGACCTCTAATGGTCACTTGACGCCAGCTAGGAAAATGGAAAATTCACACGTCTCCATGCCGCAACAGGGTAGGTGTCTCATAGTGGAGCATAAGGCTCCTCCTGCAGGGTCCTTCTTTAGCTGCAGTCTCAAAGTACAACTTGGACTCACATGTAACTGACCGAAGGTCAAAAAGAGCTCTGTCTGCCCGACATGTGGCAATGCTTCCTGTGCTGCATCTTTGCGCGTCGGCCGCTGTCAATAGGATGTAACCTCTCTGACTATATAAGCCAAAATAGTTATAATCAAGCTGGTATACCGCGAATGTGTCATTTAGTACCCGTGTAGGTAAGGCGATTATCCTGAACAGTGTAAAGTGTTGACTCAGTTTTTAACGAAACCTCTAAGATTAATTTAATACTGTATGCGGTACCTACCGCGGTTACTTCAATTCATAATACAGGTGAATGTTATCAAATTTGGTACCGGCAATGAGTTCATAGTTTTCGGGTAAACACAAAGAAATATTTCGCAAGCTACTGTGTAAAACATTTGGAAAGCCAAACATGAATAACGTTAAACAGTAGCGTGCAAGGAAAATGCATAAACATATGTGCCGTAATGAATTTGAATACAACTGTAGGTCCAAATGTGGGTTACCTATTTAGAATAAGGGTTAACAACCTTTGAATTTCCATTTTATAGCTCCTTTACCGTTTCGCATATATATATTGTTTAAGTCTGTTCTCGTGGCTATCTGCTATCAGCACGTTCAGAAGTAGGGGTGTGTAACGTTTTGTTGGGGAGGTAATGGGAGTTAATCTAAAGAATCGGTACTTCCTGGATGAATTTCCTTAATCCACTATACATCCGAAATAGGCTCTTGAAATATCTATGCTGGTAGACTACGTTTCTCGGGGTCGCTCTGTATTCGTGTACAACGTAACGTAATGTCTATAGACTATACCCTGTGAGATTTTCGCCACGATCTCACAAGTTAAACGGCGAACATATTCCTCAATAGGGTAGCTATGTTTCCGTTTTCGTCGTCAGCCCCAACTGACGAAACCCTCGTCTCCACACGAGACCGCTCAGCCCTGCGAGATATACCGTTGTCTCGGACAACGCGAATTCCGTCGTCTCCCATGTGACGCACCGAAAAAAATTATGGACCCTACATCGACTCCTAGCCGGTCCACCGAAATAAACTCTTCTGACATTACGTCCTTACGAGTACGTTCTTACGTACTGTAGCCCGTTCATCGTAAATTCCTTAAGCTCTACCAGCAGTGGATTATCTGGGTCATATTGCTTCGTAAGCATCTGGAATACTACGACAGACGCGTGGAGGTCTCCACGAGTATGACCTCCCTTCCCGACCTTGAAGTCAGGTGTTCAGTGCATACTTATTGCGGCTCGTTCCAAAGTGCAATTCGCAGTATATTCGAGTCAGCTGTTCTGCTGATCGTTCCATACTGACGTCTTGCAAGAAAAACAACAAAAGAATTTCGGTTCTCATTTCCCAACTAATTTAGCTACGGTTCTAAAATTTCGATTTACCTAGTCTGCGATAGCACACGAGAGGTTAATACCTAGGGTTTGACCTAGCTTCGTGGATCTTGAGCGTTCGCTCGGGTTTCCTTCCCGGGCGAGTTTCGCGATCTCCCTCGCCGTCTTCGCCGTGCAGGGCATTCCTTGGCAAAATGCCCTATGCCCTGACACTCATAACACCGAGAGGCGGCCTTAGACCTAACTCTATGCGTCGTTTCAAATTTCTGCCATATCTTTTTCCCGTGGAAATTCGGGCACGAGTTGAAGAGCGAACTAGCTGAGTCAGCAACTTTCGACGCTGCTAATTCCAAACAGTCGGATGGATGCCACCGTCCTATCTTAGCTGTGCTTTCAATATTTTCAATAAACGTTTTTAGAGGTATGGCTGAATCCGCGCCTGACAATTTCGGCACATGTGACATGATTGACATTAACAAACGTTCCTTCCGCCTGGTGAGTTCTGCTTTTAACTCCAAAAGAAGTGCTTGACGGCTGGTCCCCTGCATTGTTGACTTCTGCTTCCGTGTTAGAAGCAATTTGTAATTTTGTATTTAGAATTTTGACCGACGTTAATATCTGTGCCTATCTGGTGTGTATATATTAAATTCCCGTTCGTACGCACGTGGTAGATATGTAGACAATCTATCTGTAGACCTGACTATTCTATCTGAAACCATATATATCCTTTCTCTTGCAAACCAACCTGTATCGGCCACCAATGCTAATCGGTTTGTTAGAACAACCGCTGCCTACCAATTTGTAGTGACCCGGGGTTGGAAACCACCGCTGTTACCAATCTGTAGTGCCGACTGCCGCTGGCACCAATTTCTAGTGACCCATGGTTGGAAACCATGGCTGTCACCAATTTGTAGTGCCGACTGTCGCTGGCACCAATTTGTAATGACCCGGAGTTATGAAGCTTCCGCTGATACTACTTTGTAATTACTTTAGTGACACAGTCGTTAAACTGCGCGACCGTAATATTTAGTGCTGCCACCAGTACCGTAGTACAAAACGAATTTGGGAATACAAGGGGGGTTGTCGAATTGAATGACCGCCAGTCACTATTGACTAGTACTATATATTCATTTACAATATACACGTATATACAATTTGAATGTTTCACGATTTGTCGTTGAATTGATAATGAAGATAATCGTCCTGCCTTTTACGTTATTTCAAAGGGTTTCGGAATTTTGCTGCTTGAATTAAATAAATTAATATAATCAGGAAGACTCACCTTTCAACAGCAGAAGCGTCGTGAATTATAGAAGCATTCTGTATTAGAGCTTCAGTAATTATTTAGTAGCCTTCTTCAGATAGCATTAACTTCGGTGTGGTAAATCAGAATATCGTTGATAATTTCGTCGTGAATTTCGATGTGAATGTGAATGTTGACATAGTCGCGGTTTTAAGTTATATAGTTGTAATCATGTTTACTACAGCGTCTTCCTGGAATACCGTAATTTACATGTTCTAGTTAACTAAGGTTCCTGGTATGGTGTACTGAGTGTTGTAACCAGGTCCAGCTGACTTAATAGAATTGGGTAAGACGATGACTTCCTACATATTACAAGTTTTACAATGAAACTTGGGCAAGTGTTGTGAAATGGTATTTCGAATTCAAATCCAACCCAGTAATTAAGGTTACAACTTTTGAGTATTACAGTATAAATAGCACTTTGTTGTAATTTACATAGTGTTATGACATCAATTACACTTTCCATTAGTCACAATTGATAAAATTCGGTCTAAATTCTTGATTCAGCCAAAAATTTACCCCGAATTTTTATTTAAGAACAGGCGGATGTAATGTGTCAAAATTGGTAAGAATTAATTTAATTAAGAACACAAAACAGGCATAAAAATTTTACATATTTGATATACAAGAAATTTAGCGATTGTTTATTTTCTTCTAAATCAGCAATACCATAGTAGTTTATTACACCTATAAGCTCACTGTGACGCGAAAGTTTGTTACGTTTATTGGAACGCCTGATTAATCACTCCGTTTCTATATAACGCAGTGCGCATAGGTAAATAACCTCACTCGTTTTACCGGCGTTACATACTTGTTACGTTGAAGGAGAAATTAGTGGAAGCATAGTGGGAGCTACATACAATTTGATAAAGTTTGTGACTGCAATGTTCCTGAGACGTTACTGTTTCCGAATAATTCAAGGTAAGTCGTGCTGATAGCATTTTAAATTACTGGATTATTCTTTGATCCGAGTCGAGCAACTTTCGAATTAACTTTGCGTATACAAATTCGAAATTCACGCGTTCTGTTTTATACTAAGAAGCGAGAGGGATAATTTAATAATTGATAACACTTGTAACTAAATTTGCATACCTATTACTGAGTGTAACAAATTATATTGACTTTATTTTCTTTGTAATATTATCATCTGTATACAGAATATATTTATTAATTACTTTACTACTTTATTGGATTGCATTATATTTGATCCTAAATTTGTTTGCGTATATAAGTTGGAATAAGTGAAAGTAGCAAAGTTTATTGTTTAGCGTCCAGATTTGGACTGGTGGCAGCATTTACCATTAGATCACCTTACAATAGCCATAACAACAGTGTCCATTGAGTTACAAATATCAGGAGTCTTATTCCTACCCGTGGACATTACAGTTGTATAAAGTAATGGGCTTACCAGTTTTTTATTTGTTCTTTGAAGTTGCCATAACAAAAAATTGTTTATGCAGTGAGTATATTGTTTTAGTATGCTGTATTTTTTCAAATCCAACAAGGCCATGTTGTACCCATGTTAGTTCTACCTGTCCAACAGACAGAAAAAAAGTGCTCAGAATGGGTGTGTAAGGACCACAGTATCAAGACAATTTAAGTAACAACTATAGCAAGTACGACGGTGGTCCCATAATATTATAATACCAGTGTGTTACAACTGCCAGCAGTATTCAGTACAGTAACATACTGTACGGGTTTGTTGCCTAGAAGCAATAGGCTATACCATATACTCTAGGTTTGTGCAAGTATACTGTGGTGTTCACTCAACGACAAAATCACCTAGCGACGCATTTCACAGAATGTAGCCCCATCGTTAAGGGACGCATATATGTACTAAATTTATAATAGAAACTCCTTGAAAAAGATTTGCATTTGACTCGTGATTCACTAAGCACACAGAAGAGACATTTTCTGCCATCTATCATATACAAAACAGACACTGTGCCAAGCGAGCTACAAGTAACTCTGTCACAGCCGTTTGTGGTGCCATAAGTCATTGATTCCATGGGTCAATTGAAGTTTCACTGACCTCTGTCCGGAAGCAAATCATGTACCAACTGGCGTTTATATTCTTGGCCGGTCAAGGAACATATATGACAAGATTAGAAACTCACTAAATGGCGATATATATATATATGCAGACTGTGCCTAGCTTTGTTTGAACACCCTAATAGTGTAGCATGCTGTACTGAGTTTTGCCATTAATATATCTGTTTTCCATACCAATGCATAATCTACGTTTAAGGCTAGAAATTTTTTTCCAGTTGTGTTGGTGATACTTTCGGTTTCATGGTCGATAGAAATAACAAAGGTTACACGCGTTTTTCATTTTAAATTGAATAAAATTGGTTTTATCAAAATTTAATTATAGTATGTTTGAAACAAACCACTTAATTAAATGTTCAAATACTGTCTTAATAATACTCTGGAAGTCAGTAATATTTGTGATTCTTAAATCACACCTGTGTTATCTGCAAAGATAATTGATACAGAAACATTAGTTAAAGTTGTAAGTAAATCATATATATATATATAAAGAGAGGGAGAGAGAGCAAATTAATGATTTTAGAATGTTCCATGTGGATTTGATTCTATTCTTCAAGGTAATAATTGTTGTACTACAAAAATATCTTTTAGCTTCTTCTATGTTGTTGATTAATGATTTACAGATATTTAAATTTTATGCCATATCTTTTTGAGACTAAGTAATCATCTCTTTTACAATTACTTAATGCTTTAATTTAGAAGTTATACATCCAATATCATTCTTGTTATTATTTGTTCTCACTATTGGAAAATTACTATTAAAAAGTCTTAAGAATATTTTTAGGAAAGAATTCAATATTTTATTTACATCTTTTTAATCAAAAAATTCTTGCCATGATTCAAAACTTAAATTATATGTAAAAGCTGTTAGAGAATTATGATTTATGCTCATTATAAATTTTTTAATGGATAATGAAGTAGCAATCTCATAAATCAATTATAATTGTGCGTGGTCAGATATTCCATTCAAAACAGATTTTATATAAAATTTCTTATGCCTGGAGTAATCAATAAAAATATTATCAATAGTGGAACTTAAGGTGTTTTTAGTTCTAGCTGGAAAACTAACTGTATCAGAGAGATTGTAAGAGAGTAAGAATAAATATAATTGATGTCTCTTATAATTATCCATAAGGTAATTTGTATTAAAGTACCCACCCAGATGCCGGATTGTGTTGTATTGCCTAACTCACGCTCTGAGCAACTTAGTCATAATCACGATGTTCATATTGTTCATAAATGCTTCAATTGTGTTAATTTGGAAAGCCAACTAAAAGAAACTCTTATGGAATTAAGTTCATAACAACTGATAAAGGTAAAGGATTTTGTCTGCGACTATGGGGTAAATTCATCACGAATGTAACAAAATAAGTCCGGAGAATTAATATACCAAGTTACTGCATATTTTAATCTAGAATATATACCTTTATATAACCAGATAGAGCAATTATTAGTGTCTAAAGCACTTGTGGTATTATTAACAATATATTTCCTTATCTCTTTTTCTAAAATTTTTGAAAAATAATATACAAAAGACTAAACGATCACATAAATATCAATAATATACTAGTAAAGGAACAATTAAGCTTTGCAACTAATCCATCTACTGAAATAGCCACTTATTTTATGATAAATAATATACTTTCATCACTAAATTATAAATTATTGGATGGTGGTCTGTTTTGTGACTCGCAAAAAAGCATTTTATTCTTTAAACCATGAAATATTGTCAAAAATGAGATTTTATGGTATTTCGGGTGTAGCCAACAATTGATTAAATCGTACTTACAAGATAGGTATCAAAGAGTATTAATAAATATTTGAGAACTCAAATATTTTTCTGAATGGGATTCCTCAGGGTTTGATACTTGGTCCTTTGTTTCTTTTATATATTAACCATCTTTCTAAAATTATATCAAACAAACCTAATCCCGTTTTGTTTCCCAATGGCATGAGTATTATTATTATTAGAAATTCTAATTCCTTGGCATTTAGGAATAATATTAATATAGTCTTTTGGGAAATAAATGAAAGGTTTCAGAGTAATCTGTTGATTAAATTATGATGAAGTTACTTTTTTTTGCAATTTGTAACTAAAAAGAATCAACTCATTGATACTCAAATATTTTGAGGAAACACATTGCTAATAATCACAGTACCAGATTCTTAGGACTGACTACTGATACTTCCTTGTCTTGGAACTATATTAAGGGATTAAAATCTAAATTAAATAAAGCATGTTACACCATCAGATCAATCAAACCGTTCCTGTCTTTAGAAGTAATAGGAATAATTTATTTTCCTTATGTTCATTCAGTTCTATCATGTGGTAAAATATTTTGGGGGAATTTATTTTCAAAATTCAGAAAAGAATACCTAGTGTTATTATGAGTTACAGTATGAGGGACTGCTGCTGTGAGTTGTTTAGAGGGCTAAATATTTTACTGCTGCTATCTCAATATATATTCCCATTACATTCATTTATTATACAGAACGGGGATCAATTTCTAATCAATTTGAAGATCCAAGATATCAACAGAGATATAATTCTAATTTACATTCACCTTCACCATATTTAACATTATATCAGAAAGGTGTTTTTTGAGCAGGAGTAGGGTTTATAACCACATGCTGTCAATTATCAAGGACTTATAGGATGCGAAATGACTTTAAACAGCTTTAGAGAGATATTGCTTGGATAATTCCTTCTATAGCTTGGAGGAATATTTTAATCACACCATGTCATGGTCTAGTTTCTTTTCAACATCATCATTCTGCAGATGCACGAGTAGTTCATCACTGTCACATATATGTATATTTCATTTACTCAGCGTTGGTCTTACCCGAAAATACCTTGTTTTATCTTTCCTTTTAATATGCATGATGTGAGGAATATGAAGCCACCTGAGTAGTAACGGGGCAGGTCTGGGTAGTTTTGGCGTAGGGGTGGCGGTGGAAGTATGGTCTAGGGGTGACGTTGGAGGTCAGGCTCCGTCCAGTTTGACCCTTACCCTAGGTTGGGGATGGGTTGGTAGCGAGCCATGGGTGGGTTAGATGTTATTCGGCCCCTAGGTTGGGCATCCCTGTTGTGTATATAGAGTTGAAGTTAAGCCCCTTGTACCACCTCGAAGAAGGCATTAAAGAAGAAAGTCGAAACAGGTAT
>Ga0268261_10001947_pt1 | contig 14626 bp, 16 predicted proteins | sample TergutNc150P1_FD_190353 | JGI IMG/M metagenome (GOLD analysis project Ga0268261, IMG submission 190353) | Nasutitermes corniger P1 segment gut microbial community from laboratory colony in Florida, USA - Nc150 P1 (SPAdes) (version 2) | ecosystem: Host-associated > Arthropoda: Insects >... | reverse complement strand
TGGAGGGAATTACTGACGATCCGAGCCAAATAACTGGCTAGAACAGATCGATGAACCTGGTTTCGGTGGAGCCATCGGAAAAGTTGAAGACTAATTCGATGCCGACTTGGCCGTTTGGGCCTTTGTGCAGGTCTTCGGAGCCGATTTGAGCCGAGATGGTGTAGTTGCGGCGATTGGCCGGATACACGGTTTGAGCGAGGGATTTGGTTTGCCCCAACCCACCAACAGCTTTGAACGATGCAGTGCCCGTTACGCCGTTGTCGGTGTCAATCTCGAAGCCAGAGTTTTGCCAGTAGGCGAACCCGGAGTCAGCGCGGGAATTGCGGAGCAGGTTGAACGGCACCAAATCCTTAATCTCCTGCCCAATTAGCCCAGCCTGGCCGAGGTCATCGGCGAGGTTGTTACCGCTGGTGTCGCCCAGTTCGCGCAGTTTAGTGGATAGCTCGATGACAGTTTTCCACGGTTCTTGCAGGTTGTATTCCCGGCGGATGACGCGGGTTTTGATAGTCAGGCCGAGGTCGCGGTCATCAACGGTTACGATGTCACCCAAGTCCCAAGCCTCATGCTCATACCCAGTCAACACCGACAAATCCATCGCGTTTAGCACGTAACTGATGCGTGGCCGGGCATAATCCGCGAGGCGCATCTGAGTGAATTCCAGCATCTGATACGGGTTAGTGAAATTGGAACAATCCAAGGTGCTGACCCGGACTTCGTTAGTGAAGCTGAAATCGTCCAAATAAGGCTTGCCGTGGTTAATCGATGCGAATGTCATCCCGTCTTTGCCCACCGCGAATAGCCGGGTCACCAGCGAGCGGGTGTCGACTACGCGTTTGATGCCGGTCAGGTTCTTGCGATAACTAAACAGCGCACCACTGTCTTTGCCGCTAAATTGGAGCAGGCTGACTTGCTTGTTGCGGCTGTCAAAGATGAGGTCGCCGCCGTGAATCTGCGCCGTCATCCGCAATACCGCCAGCGCGTTCTTCTCTTCGCAGTTCCAAGTGCGCAGCGTGGTCACGTCAATGGTGCCGACAGACCAGCCCGTACCAGTCAGCGCGTAGCTGATTGGCTCTATCGGTAGCGCGGCGTTGAACTCCACCGGCTCCTTACCTACTGAGAATGTCAGGTCGTAGAACGCCGCCTCCGCGTACACGGTGGTCAAGACGCCGGTTGAGTTGTCGGTGCCTTTTTCATCGGTCACGGTGCGGATGCGATAAAGTTCCCCGGCAATCTGGATTTGCTTCTCATTATCCAAAAACTCACGTTTCGGGTCAGCGTAAGGCAGGCTAAATTGTAGGGTGTCGGCGCCGTTGACCTCACCAATTACGATGACATTAAACGCATTCTCCAACACCGCCTCCCACGCACCATCAGCGTCTAGTACCACTGGGCGAGCAAAACCGAGCCGCTCATACGGAGGCTTAGGAATATCGTTCAAGGTGATATCCAACAGTTTCGGCGACTGCGCCGGATTGCTGGTAGTCAGCGTGACCCGGTACCGAATAAACGCCGCGTTTGGCGAGTTCAGTTCACCATTGCTACCGAGCGCCACCCACGGTGACCAGTTCACGTAATCGTCTGAGGTGGAGGTTTCCGCCAGCGCGATGGCGGTGACGCCTTGGGTGTATTCGGAGGCAACGGATACCCGGCCAGAACCAGCCAGGCCGCAAGCGGCAGGCACCGTGGTCAGCACGCCGCTGGCCGGGTACGTGCTACCCGTCTTTTTGAGCGTGACGGCGCCCGGCTCGGTCAGCCCATCGACATCGGCGGTATTGTCGGCGCCGTTGCCCATCAGGCTATTGCGGAAGTAATGCTCCAAATCTTGGGTGGTCAAATCGGAGTTGGTTTCAAAGAACCAATCATCCAACCCGCCAGCGTAATAGTAAGTATCGGCGTGCATTCCCAGCACAATGTTTGCGGTGCAGCTTGGGTTGAGGGTTCCGGAGTAGGTGCGGACTGGCCCTTCCCAAATCTGCCCGTCAGCCCGGTTGCACAAAATCACCTGCGAGGTGCTGGCCGCGATATCCACAACCACAGCGATGAAGTACCAGCCACCTGCCGACATCGAAAACGATGGGGTTTCAGCTTGGTCAAAAATCGCAGTACCGGCGCTGTTGTACAAAATCACCCGTGGGCGGCCTTGATAAAGGCTGAGGTAGATGAGGGGTTGACCTGGGCCTTGCCGGGTATTGAAAATCGGGCTGTACGTTTGCCCAATCGAATAGGTGGCTGGGCTAATCCAACCCGCAACCACTTTTCCGTGGTGGGCGCGTTGGTGTTCTGCCGGTAATAGCGCCCCAACTTTCCGGCGATCATTTGCGCGGTGGTGCCAGCCCAACCCGAAGCAGTCAAAACCCGGTTATGGCCGGAGGAATCTGCGAAGTGCAGGTTGTCGGGTGCGGCCTCGTTGAACCGCCACAACGCTCCGGTCTTGTTGGTGGCGGGGATTTCGCCGGTGAAGTCAGTCTGGCTGGTGATTACGGATTTGATTGCCATCAGGTCACCTCCATCTGCTCTTAGCTTGAACCAGTAATTGGGTAAAACTCGCGCTGCCGGTGGCGGTAATAATGATGGTGTTGTTGCCGGTGCGCAGGGTCGGGAAGTTCAACTCGGTCAGCAGCGGCAGCCCATTACGCAATGTGGCACCGGAGGCATTTACCACTTTCGCCGTCATCAATTCGGAGTCAATAACCAGAGTTTCGCCGGAGGCGAGTGGGCCACCGATTGCCAATTGCTGGCCGTTGGTAGAGATGACGATTGCGTTGCCGGTGCCTGCCGGGATAGTGGCTTTGAGCCGGTACTCCGGCTGCGAAATGGTGTTGCCTTTCGCCCGGGTTATCGTCCGGCTACCAGCGGTGGTGATGGTGAATTGCTCATCGGTTATGGCGTAGGCGTGCGGGTCAGGGCAGACGAACTTCAACTCAAAGCTGCCTGCGGAGCGAATGAGCCGCTCACAATCAAGAGCATCTTGTAGCCGAGCGTTGAAGTAGCGGTCTGGTACATCATCTAGCACCAGGCGCTGCAGCCCATCGGCTGGGTCGAGCCACCCCGCCACCGCATCCAACCTCGCCACCAGAGCGGCCATCGAGTGCTGCGGGTAAATGTTGCATTTAACGGTAATCACTCGCTCCGCGCAATCGGAGCCGAAGTCAGCCACCCCAGCCTTACCCGGAATAGTCACAAACGAATTCCGCAAAGGTGGGCTGGCTACCCAATTAACCAGCCGCGCCTTAACGCCGAGGCTTTGGGACGTTACTCCGTCGAACTGAAAGCCCAAAAGAATCACCCCCAAATTACCTATGGTTTGATGGCGAGGTATGGAAACACCGCCAATACTGGAAATAGCCGCACTGACAATCCTCGAAATGGATAAAGACGGAATAAACCCGTCAATTGACCCCACCGGGTTTGGCAGGGCTTATGTAATACTCAAAACTGCATTGAACCCCGAGGAAGTCCGCGAATCGTTAACGCGCGGATTGCTCGAATCCAACGTGAGGCCACAGGATGCAAAAACCCTGTCCGAAGCCTTGACTGCCCGATTCATCCGCGAGGCAATTGGCGCACCGGAAGATATCCAGCGGCTCGCTACGCGGGACTGAAGCGGCCTTGGGCGCGGGAGCCGGTTTGCATTAGGTTGTACAGTTCCTGACTTATCCGGCGAATGTCATCTTCCGAGCGGACTATCATTTGCTGCACGGTGACCAGTGGCCCACCAGTACCACGCACCGAATTACCGGAACCAGTGACGTTGATGCCGGGTAGGTCGAAATCGGTAGGGATGGCGTTTTGCATATCCTCACCGACTTGTTCCATCTGCTTGGCGAAACCGATACCGAGGCCAGCGGCCATGTTGTCACCCAACCCGGCGAACAAGGTCGACGGTGAGTGGATGCCAAAGAAGCCCTTAATTTTGGAGACCACGCCGCCAAATAAACCGCTGATTTGGCCCCAGAGCCAAGCTCCAGCATCGCTGATACCTTGCCATAACCCTTTGATGAGGCTGGTTCCGACTTGCACCATCTGGCCGATGTTGGAAGCAAACCCTTTCACCAAAGCGGCGATAATTTGCGGAACAGCGGTAACAATCTGGGCGATGATGTAAGGCAGATTCTTTATCAATGCCACCAGCAATTGCACCCCGGCCATAATCAATTGCGGTATCGAACCGATAATCGCCCCAACCAGCGAGGTGACAATCTTCGGGATGGCCGCAACTACGGCGGTGATGATTAGCGGCAGGTTCTGAATCAAAGCAATCAGAAGTTTCACTCCGGCGTCGATTAGTTTCGGAATGGAACCAAGGATGCCTGTCACCAGACCGCTGACGATTTCCGGGATTGCGGCCACGATTGCGGTGATGATGTCTGGCAGGTCGGTAATCAAAGCCACCAGTAATTGCACACCAGCGTCGATTATTTGCGGGATAGCACCCACAATGAAATCCACAATCGCCTTAATAATCGCTGGCAATGCGGCTATTAGTTGTGGCAGGGCTTTGAGCAACCCATCAGCCAACCCAAGGATTAGTTTGAGTGCGGCGTCGAGCAGCAATGGCAGATTCTCAATCAGCCCTTGGACGATGGTCATTATCGCGGTTACGGCAGCGGGTACCAGTTGCGGGAGCGCATCGCCGATGCCGGACACCAGTGCGGCCACCAACTGCACAGCAGCGCCCACTAGGAGCGGTAGGTTGTCGATAATGGCACCCACAATGGTCATCACCGCTTGCACCACGGCGGGGATAAGTTGCGGTACCAGTTTGAGGATGGTGGCCAGAACCTGCGTGAACAGGTCAACCACCGTCGCCAGCAATGTCGGTAGGAGTTGGGCTACGGCATCCAATATTCCATCCAAGGCTGGCGGTAGGGCTTTTACGATGTTTTGGATGACGGGGACAATGTTTTTTACTACATTGCCAAATTGCTCCACCAGGTTACCCATCAACATCGTAATATCCGCGTTTGCGTCACCGAGGCCGATGAGCAGGTTCCCGTATGCGGATTTCAGCCCGCCGATGGAGCCTTGGATGGTGTCTGCGGCTTCTTTGGCGGTGGTGCCGGTGATGCCGAGTTGGGTTTGCACCACATGGATTGCCTCGGCCACATCAGCATATGATTTGATGTCGTATTTGACGCCGGAGAACTTCTCAGCGTCTTTTAGCAAGCGTTCCATTTCAGATTTGGTGCCGCCATAACCGAGCTTCAAGTTATCTAACATGGTGTAGTTTTGTTTAGCAAAACCTTGGTAGGCGTTTTGGATATCACCAATGTTTGAACCCATTTTGTTGGCGTTATCAGCCATATCCGTGATAGCCATATCAGCCACCTGCGCAGCCTTGGCCGTATCCCCGCCCAAAGATTGGATGAGGCTGGCGCTGAACCCGGTGACGGTTTCCATGTACTCGTTGGCACTCATCCCGGCGGTCTTAAACGCGTTGGCCGCGAAATCCTGCACCGTGCGGGACGCTTCCCCGAAAAGGGTGTCGACGCCGCCGACCAACTGCTCATAATCCGAATACGCGGACACTACGTCTTTGCCGAGTTTCAGGGCGGCAGCCCCGGCGGCAACGCAGACCGCACCCATCGCCTTACCGATAGTGGCCAGCACCTTGCCGAGCTTCCCGAACCGGCCACCAGACTTTTCCGCCTCTTCCGAAGTTTCTTCGAGCTGGTCACCCAAATCTTCGGTGGCCTCAGCGGCATCCCCGGTTTCGGTACCAAGTTCGTCTAGGGCTTTTTCGTTATCGCCCAGTTCGCGCTCCATGCCGTTCAATTCGGCTTTGGCGTTGTTGAGTTGCACAGCCCAGGCTTGGGTACGCTTATCATTCTCCCCAAACGACTCAGAGGCGTTTTTAAGTGCATCTTCCAGCGTGCTGACTTTTTGCTTCTGCTGTTCAATGGCCTTATTTAAGACCTCGTTACGGGAGGCTAGCGCGCCAGCAGATTTGTCGGTTTTGTCGAACTGGCTGGCCACCAGTTTCATTTCGGAGCCGAGAACCTTAAAGGCTGAGTTAATGTCGGCCAGGGATTTCTTGAACTCCCTGTCACCCTCGACCCCAATCTTGAGGCCAATATCAGAACTGGACATAAATACTGGCCTCCTATCCTGCGAATTATTTAATTGAGAAATGGAGGGATAACGTCATCAATGAAATGCTCCCGGAGCGGCCTGGCCCAACCGTTGTGTTGACGGTGACACTCCCACAAATCTAGGAGCAGCCCGATTGGGGTTAGCCAGGTTTCTTGTTCGGTGCGGTTTAGGTGGACTGTGCCGAGGTAGAGCAGCCGGGTAAACAACTCATTGTCGTCTACCCGGCCACCTGTTATTTTGGGCTGTCAGCCTCGCTAAGGATGTTGCGGGCGGTGCCTTTGAACATCGCCTCAGTAATCGCATCCTTATACGCGGTCAACTCCAGCGGCGAGGTCAACAGTTCCACCTCATCGGAAGTCAGCAGCTCACGCGGATTATCCCGATTCCGTAAATTGTGGATCAGGATGGATTGGTTGGCTAATAAGGTGATTAGCCAGATAATCTCATCCAACGCCAACTCGAAATTCTCAGCTTGGAGCAGCTTCTCACCAAGGTTATCCAAGCCGCCGTAGCGTTTGGCGATTTCCTTGGTGGCCCGGGTGGTGAGCAGCAACTCATACTCGGCGTCGCCAACGGTGATGATGGCGCTGCGGTCATCGTGTTCATTGGTCATTTGTTGGTTCTCCTTAGCTGTATTCGGGTTCGTAAACTTGGGTGAACCAGCCGGTCACCACGGCGGAACCAAGGTCAGAATCGTCTTGGTCGGCTTCGGCTTTCCACGGGTGTTGATCCAGGCCGTCTACTTTGTTGCGGCGCAGTACGCTGCCCTCAATGCTCGGGGTGCTAAACGTGATGCTGTCGCCTTTGGTTTGCAGGTTCGTACTGGGTACCCCGAATTTGACGCGGTAGAACCAGAAATACTTGTAATGCCCATTGGCCTTTTTGGCGCGGAAGCCGATGGCGACGGGCTTTCCGCCATCCTCCGAAGCCGAAATTAGTACGCCGTTGTCGTCAACGGTGGCGCCAGTCAACGTGGCGGCTTGGGTGCGCCCGATGCCGTCCACGCCGAGAGTGAGTTTGCCGCCTTTGAATTCCTTGACCACTTCGGCTGCGCCATCGTCCGCATATAGCGTGGCTTCAGCCAAATCAATGGACAACTCAGCCGATATCGCTTTGGCGAGGAGTTGTGGGGTGCCGTAGGTTTCCTCACCCGTATTCGGGTTCTCGGTAACTGGGGCGTAATAGAGTTTATCAAGTCCAATTGTTGCCATAATGTTTTTCTCCTTTTCTTTTATTCGTGGATACCGTTACCGCCGAGAATCACCATTTGGGATAATGCAACCCGAGTGCCTTGATATTTGTTATCTGCTGGTGAAAGGCGTAAGTCGTTACCGAAATTATTTGCTACTGTGATTCCGGTAGACCCAAAAGTGAAATTCAATGATTCATATTGGGAAGTTCCGCCTCCGATTGCTTCGCGCGCGTAACTACCAGTGCAGGTAATGGGCGGGTAGCGAACACCGAATAGCTCAAGTTCCCTAAAATCTACTTCAGTTACCAAATCTCCACCGGGTCCGATGAGCCGGGCGGCGCCGGTGTATTCGCCAGTAACCCAAAACAGATTCATTACCCCGTATTGAACCCGGTTCATTTTTAAGCCGGGCAAGAATTCGACTTGCTTGAAATACCAAAATTCAGGGTAGATTTGCTCCAACACTTCCACCCTATCCCTAATTCTTTGTACTGTGAACGCGCTGGCAAACCCGGTGTGGCCACTGTTTTCGTATTCGAGGTTCGTTAGCTCGGCATGGTCATCAGTGCCACCGCCACCGCCAGCGCTGTTTACGCTGCCCATGATGGGGAGTTGATAAGTTACGGTGCCGTCCGGGAGTAACCATTTTGCGGCTTGGGGATGTTGGGAATCATAAAGTTCAACACTCATCATTCCACCTCACTTTCATAATTCTTTTCCACGTCGATGACGTAATGGTGGTACCCGGTTTCATCCTCATGGCCTAAATACCTGCGGTCGGTAATGGTGAATTCATTAGCTAGCAGCAATTTGGTTATTTGCTTTTTTATGGCCAGGTAGTTGCCTTTGGTGAAAATGGAGATTTGCACTTGCCCCACATCCATTTGCGGTTGGTTATCGGCAAATAGCTCGTAATAGTCGGCCAGCGGAGTTAGCACCAAATACTCATCTGGGGCTGGGTTAGAGAAAACGCCCGTCTCCACCGGAAGCACGGGCGCCAAGATTGCGTTTAGTTCTTCGAGGATGGTGGTCATAAGCCACCCGCTAATTGCTCAAACTTGGACTTCATCGCTTCCACCACTCCGGCTTTGCTGGCGGTTTTGGCTGGCCGCAGGAACGGTTTAGCGGGTTGGCCGTGGCGCCCGCATTCGAGGATGTTGGCAATCTTCGCATTGCTTCCGCCTTTGCCGTGGCGGGGTTCGGCAAACCCGACTTTCACATCCCAGCCGCTGCCATCACGCTTCGGCTTAGCAGGACTTAGCCCCAATGCCGAATGCAGTTCACCTGATGAACGCGATTTGACTTTCGTACCCCGACCAACTACGCCGCTCAGGTTCCCCTTTACTTTGGCTAAAGCGACCTGACCACCAGCTTCAAGACATTCTTCAATAATGTCATCCGTCTGGGCGCCTAGTTTATTTAGCCGGTCGGTGAAGTCATCGGGTAGTTTTAGTTCGCAGCGAGTCATTGTGACGCCATCCTTTCCGCCAGTTCGCACCAACATTCCCAATACCTGCCCTTGCCGCGCACGTCTTCGGCGGAGACGATGCGATACCGGCCAGTAGCACAGACGATGACGTAATCGGTGGTGATAGTTAGGCTAGGGATGGAGCGGAACCGGAACATTGAAGTCGCCTCGCTAAATGCGGCCATGTTGGCCCATTTACTGTTCCCGCGCCGCTCCTCCTTGTAAGCCCGAACCGACGCCAATACCGTGTCACCGGGAACTTTGAACCCGGCGGCATCGGTGGTGGGGTGCGGGTCAATGATGTCAATGAACGTTCCCGCCATTTTGCCAAAACTCATACCTGCCACCTCTTTCCCAAAGCTAGGAGCCGGTTTACGGTTTCCCAGACCTGCTGGGCGGCGCTGGTGTGGTCGGCGAAGAACCCAGCGGTGGAGCCGTCCCTACTTTCGTAGAAGTGGGTGGCGAGCATGATTACCGCTTGCTCGGTGGCTGCTGGGAGCCGGGTGCGGTACCGGCGTTTTTGGTAGTTCTCGGCGTAGTCGAGGGCAGCGGCGATAAGACCCAAAAGCAACTTGTCATCCTCATCATGGGTGAGGATTAGGTTGTCTTTGACTCGTGTCAGTAAATCTTCTGGTTTCATCGCCGCCACCCCCTTTTCTACGTTGTTCGCCATCGGGCATTACTTACGAACCGGCGCCCATCTTCAATAGTTGGATGCCTTCGGCGAGGATGACTTTGCCGTCCACGCGTTGGGTGGCGATGAACCCGACTTGCCCGTTCCCCGCGTACAACTCGTTTAGGCGTTGCACGGTGCGGCCCATGCGGTCGGCAATCCAGTAGTTGCTGAAGTCGCCGAACGCAATCGGCAGCGCGTTGGCCGCAGCCGCTGGTGCGTAAGGGCTGGTGTAAATCGGGTAACCGAGCAAGCGGTCTGGCTCGCCAGCTTGGACTGATGGTTGCCAGAGGTATTGGCCGTTGTTGTCTTTGAGCTTCCGCAACCCGGAAACGGTCACGTCCCGCATGAGGAACGCGGCGTTACGCCGGTAGGGACTCTTGAGCTTGTAGACCAGGTCAATCAGGTTATCCACCGTCACCGCAGTAGCCGAGGTGGCCGTGACGCCGACTTGCCCACCGTTGGTGGTGAATACGCCGGTGGGTTTGCCGGTGCCGTTGCCGATGCAGAACGCTTCCTCTTCGGCGATGCCGAAAGCGCGGGCGAACTCGTTAGCAATGTAAGACTCGAGGTCAAACATCGAATCCTGCAACAGTTCAATGCTGACTTTGATGAGGTCGGTGAGCTTGAACGCGTCAATGGTTTTTTGATCCCAAGTCGGATTGCTCTCGGTGATGGCGGCGTTTTCTGCCGTCCACCGGGCTTCCGAATGGGTGGCTGCAATGGGGATTTTGCGTTCAGCGCTGGTGGTGATGGTCTTGGCCAGGCCGCGCAGCACGTTGGCTTCTTCGAGGCCGATGACGATTTTCTTCTCGAACTCAATCGGTACGAGGTAGCCGCCGTCGACATCGGGCGAGGTGGATAGCACGTTGTTGATGGGTTGCTTGCCGCGCAGGATGTTGGCGAAATCCGCCTTGTACTCATCGCTGGCCCGCCCGGTCTTGGCCTCTGCCTTTTGGGCTGGGGTGCCAAGGATGGGCATAGAGGTGGGTTTGGCCATTTCGGCATCGAACGCTGATTGCCGCTCCAGGCGCTCAATCTCGTGCCCGAGGGCGACCATGTCGGCTTCCATCTTGTCATACTCGTTCGCAGCCTCGTTTGGCACGATGCCGTCCGGGCCACGTTTCTGGTCGAGGAACTCTTTAGCGGTGTTCCATACTTTGTTGCGGCGTTCGCGCAATTCCAAAATTTGACTCATGTTTCTTTTCCTTTGTTAGTGGTTATTAATGGGCAATAAGAAAGAGCCGCTTTTCGAGCGACTCTGCAGTGATACCAACCGGGGATTCGGCTGGCGGTGGGGGTTCCGGGTCTGGCGGTTTGCACGATGGCGCAGCGCCTTGATTGGAGCCGAGGCGGTCGAGCAGCGAGTTGGTAACCGTGCGGCGTGAGAACGCAAAATTCTCCGCCAACGGCGCCTCAGAGCCGCGACTTTTGGAAGGCTCAAGAATGCCGTCCGCAAACCCCAGCTCAATGGCTTTGTTGGCGTTCATCCAAGTCTCCGCATCCATCAGGTGGCTGATTTTGGTGCGGGATTGATTGGTGCGCAGTTGGTAAGCGTTAATGATGGATTCTTTGACTTCGCCGAGCATGTCAATGGCTTTTTGCATTTCTTCACTATCGCCAATCGCGACAGTCAAGGGGTTGTGAACCATCATTAGGGCGGTTGGTGCCATCAGGACTTTGGTGCCCGCCATCGCAATTACCGAAGCGGCGCTGGCGGCGATGCCGTCAATCTTGACCGTGATTTGATGTGGGTAATCCATCAGCATCGAATAAATCTGTGATGCTGCGATGCAGTCGCCACCTGGGCTGTTGAGCCAGATGGTGATGTCGCCATTGTCGGCGAACAGGTCGTTGCGGAAGAGTGCCGGAGTAACCTCGTCGCCCCACCATGTCTCGGCGGCAATCACCCCATCGAGGTGGAGCGTGCGGGTGGCGGTTCCGTCATCGTCGGCCTCGTTCTTGATCCAGTTCCAAAACTTACTTTTCACGTTTGACCTCCTGTTTCTGCGGTTCAGTTACACCGTACGGCGCCCCAATATCGGAGAGTTTGATCATGTTCCCGTTAAGCATGTGGAAGTCCCCACCTTCCTCGGCTGAAAGCAGGTTCAGGTCTTCTAAGGCTCGGACGTCGTTTACGGAGTAGAAGCCGTTTTGGATGCCGGTTGAATAGCCTTTCATCCTTGATTCATAATCACCGCGCAATAACCCATCTAGGTTGAACCTGATGAATAGTGATTGCTTTTCCGATGGCAATAAGAGCGCTTGGGTTAGGGATTGTTCCCAGCGGATTACCCAGGGGTCGAGGGTGTATTTCACGAACTCCAAGCTCTGTTGCTCAATGTTGCTGAATGACGATTTTTCGAGGTCGCCGACCATGTGGGGTGGCACCCGGAATATCCGGGCGATTTCGTTGATTTGGAATTTACGGGTTTCTAGGAATTGGGCTTGTTCGGGTGGGATGCCGATTTGGTGGAACTTCATCCCTTCTTCCAACAAAGCCACCTTGTGGGCGTTGCTGCTGCCCTGATAACCCGCATTCCAAGACTCTTTAACCCGTGCGATGTCCTTAATCGTGCCCGGATGCTCCAGCACGCCGCCAGGGTTCGCCCCGTTGGCAAAAAACCTCGCCCCATACTCCTCGGTGGCTAACGACATGCCGACAGCGTTTTTCGCCATCGCAATCGGCGAATACCCAATCAAACCATCAAAGCCCAAACCGGGAATGTGTAGCACCTGCTCACGGGTCAGTTTGGCTTGCCCTTTATCACCTTGGTAGGTGTAGATAATCTCGCCCTGGGGGTTGCGGTCTACAGCCATTCGATCCGGCAACAACGGATACAACGCCACCGCATTACCTCTGCCATCCCGGATGATTTGCGCGTAGGCATTACCCCACAACAGCAGGTGGGACATCAACGTTTCGCGGAACACAAACGAGGTCATTTCCGGGTTCGGCTCATCATGCAGCAACCGGAACAACGGATGGCCCGGTTTCGGTGTTTTGCCGCCATCGTCCGACCGTTGGTAAAGGTGCAACGGCAAGCTCGCGATGGATTCCGAAAGGATGCGCACGCAAGCGTAGACGGCGCTGGTTTGCATAGCCGTATGCTCATTCACCAGTTTGCCCGATGCGGTGGGGCCAACCAGAAACTGCTGACCACCCCCAACTACATTTGCTGGTTTGGCCGCGTGTGCGGGTTGGGGTTTAGGCCGGAAAAGGGCTGAGAGTTTCATATGAATAGCACGCCCCTCTCGTCATAAACTGAATTCTCTTTATTGCCGATGGTGGCCCGCGCCAAACCCATAATCATGGCTACTACGCCGTCAATCTTCTCGGTGGATTTCTTTTTGTTGGGTTTGATGTTCCCGGCAGCATCTTGGTCAACGATGGTGTTACCCATGTTCCAATCCAAAACCGGATGCTTGCCGTGCCGTAATCTGCCCTCCATCACGAATTGGTAGAAGTCTTTGCTGGTTGGTGACATGGACAGGAAGCCTTGCCCGAACGGGAACACCGTGAACCCATGCTCAGCCCCCAGTTCCTCCAAATCTCGTCTAATCTTTTCGGCACCGTAACGGTCATAAGCTATCTCGCGGATGCGGTATTGCTCGGACAGTTTGGCGATAAAAGCGACGATGTAGTCGTAATCGACCACGTTGCCCTCGGTGGTATTGAAAACCCCCATCTTCTTCCAAACCAGATAAGGCACATGATCCCGGCGGGAGCGTAAATCAATCACATCTTCGGGGAGCCAGTAAAACGGCAGCACCGTGTACTTCGTATCTGAGCCGACCGGCGGGAACACCAGCACCAGCGCGGTCAGGTCGCCGGTAGAACTCAGGTCTAGGCCACAGTAACAATCCCTACCCTCCAAACTCTCCAGGTCAAGTTCCTCACCGCAGGCATCCCATTTATCCATTGGCATCCACCGGATATCAGCGTTACACCATTCGTTGAGCCGGAACTGCCTAAAATGCATTTCCTCGGCTGGGTTCTGCTTGGCTTGCTCGAACGCTGCACGCACAGTCTCCATCGGAATGGTCACCCCAATGCTGGGGTTAACCCGCCGCCACACCGCCTCATCCTGCCAGTCGTCATCGTCGTTAATCCCGAAAACTGCTGGATAAAACGAGGGGTCTATTTTGGTGCCGTCCAGCACCGCCTTGGCTTTAACGTGAATCTCATAGCAAATCGATGTTTTATCCCGCCCGGCGGTGGTGATAAGGAAGTAGAGGGGTTGGCGGCGTGCGTCGCCGGTGTATTTGGTCATGGTGTCGAACAGGTCGCGGGTCTGCTGCGCGAACAACTCATCAAAAATCAGGCCCGACACGTTGAAGCCCTGCTTCGACTTGGTTTCCGAGCTAAGCACCCGGTAGAAGCTGTTGGTATGCGAGAACACGATGCGCTTCGTTGATGGGATCAGTTTGGCGAGGCCCGCCAGGTCGCCGCATTGCTCCACCATCGCCTTAGCCGTATTAAACACGATGCTGGCTTGGTTGATGTCGGCGGCGCAGGAGTAAACCTCAGCCCCCGCCTCACCATCCGCAAACAACAAGTACAGCGCGATGGCGGCTGCCAGTTCGGACTTGCCGTTCTTCTTGCCGATCTCCACATACGCGGTGCGGAACTGGCGGTACCCTTGGGCGTCGACGATGCCGAAAATGTCTCGGATAATCTGTTCCTGCCACGGCATCAGCCCAAACGGCTTCCCGTACCATTCGCCCGTGGTGTGTTTCAGCATCGAAATGAACGCCACCGCGAAATCAGCCCGCCGCTTATCGTAATGGGAGGTTGGCAGCATCAAAGGTGTGGGCTGGTATTTCCATTCAGCCAAAGCGCCACCTCCTTTGAGCATGAGAAAAGCCCCCGAATGTTCGGGAGCCTTTAGGTTTGGAACCTTGCGGTTACTTTTTGGTGGGTTCAATCCAGATGCTGGCTACTGGCTTTTGCCCTTGGGCGGTTTGTACGGTGAGCATCCGGTCGAGAATGTACCCGGCGGAGCAACCACACGAGCAACCGGCTTTGCGGCTGAAGGTCATCTTGGCTTCACCCAGCAGGTTGGCAATGGCTTCTTGTTGCTTGGCTTCGGCCAGTAACGCTTTCTTGTTGCGCACTACTTGGCGGTTGAGTTGGTCATACAACTTGTCGACCTCTGGGCGTTCACCGCGTGGCTTGGGGCCACCGTCGGCGTAATCG
>Ga0268261_10001946_pt1 | contig 14629 bp, 12 predicted proteins | sample TergutNc150P1_FD_190353 | JGI IMG/M metagenome (GOLD analysis project Ga0268261, IMG submission 190353) | Nasutitermes corniger P1 segment gut microbial community from laboratory colony in Florida, USA - Nc150 P1 (SPAdes) (version 2) | ecosystem: Host-associated > Arthropoda: Insects >... | reverse complement strand
ATGGGTGCTCCATATATATATATATATATATATGACATTAGTCGCCTAAAGGTTAATGATTTAACCCTTATCCTGCTAACGTGGAGAAAATGGTGAGCTAATAATGCCAGCAAATAGCAGATGGGATATAATTCGGGCTTTAAAGGGTTAACTTGCAAGCACCATAAAAACATTCAGAGCATCATATGAGGAGCAGAAATCTTGTTAGCAAATTGAATAGTGACCCAGGAATATGAAAGTAAACTGTTTTGAAATATTGTAAGAGTTCCAAGTAACTTCACATATACAGACAGGAACTGTTCCAGGTTTGTGTTTTGTATTATCATATGTAATTACATTATACTACACATGGATTATTTTATTTTAAATAGATTGAAGTGGAACCTCATATAACCAGCTCTTGTTTGGTAACATGTAAAGATGAATTGTGTGTTTATTTTGTTTTCTGATTTATGGCAGGGTTTTGTGGTACCTGTCCTAAAGAAACAATTGTAAGAAACATACATTCCAGGCAATATGTTTTCATTTTTGTACTAGTGTGTCAACGTTTATTTTTTGACTTTGTTGCGCTTCACAGGGAGTTTTATGGAATGCCCAGAGAATACTTAGAAGTGTATGAAGCATATAGGACGATGAGTATAAATCCTGACCAGTTGCTATTAAAGATTTACATAGGTACTTCAAAAGGTGCAAAGATGTTGCAAGCAATTTGTGACGAGAATACGCAGCAAACCACCAGTGTGTCTTTTCTAGCAATGTAGAAAGTACATAATATGAGCACAATATTTGACAAGAGGTGGAACACAAGCTTGTGATTTGGATTAAGGGCTGAGAACCCCACACTATAAAACACCTGAATGTTACAAAAGTTCAATAAAACCTCAACCTGGGACAGAATCCATAAAATAACCTATACAGTGGGAAACTGATGTCAGATTTGAAACCTGGAATGGTAGGCATATCTACAGGCCAGGGTCTGTGAAGAAACTAGCAAAAGGCTAACCAAAATGTAAGTTAGGTTTAGTGGCAGTACAGGAGGTCAAATGGAATAAGGATGGCATGTAACCAGCAGAAAGTTGCACATTTTCTTGTAGTAGAGGGAAATGATTGGGTTGGATCTATTGTACATGAGAGGGTTACATCAGCAGTTAAGATAGTAAAATTTCCTAGAGATAAAGTGTTGGATGTAACAATAGCAGTTTATTTTTCAGACGTTAAGTTCTGAAAGCACGTTCCTCATTCAAAGATAATAAAAGTCATGATTTACAAGACAGCTTGTATGACAAAGAAAGTGTGAGACATATGCAGGGAGGAGAAATGTTTTGGTTGAATGACATTCAGGGAAGATATCGTTTCAAAAGACCTAAGCATGAAAGGGAGGTTCATATTTAAAGGTATCATAAATAACATGGGAGGATGTGGACTGAATTCATTTGGCTAAGAGTAGAGACTAGTTGCAGGCTGTTGTGAACACAGTAATGAACATTCAAGTTTCATTAAATGCAGGAAATTTCTGGGTTAACTAAGGAACTACTGGTTTCTAAAGAAGGCTATATTCATGGAGTTAGTTCTTTTGCTTTGTGAGTACCTTCACACTTTTTGTCAACATACTCATATACAGGGTGTTCAACTTAAAAGTGGACCGTTAACTAAGCCGTGAATATTTCACGTCAGATGCTGTTTATAATGGTTCTGTTGGTATGACATTATACTACTACATGTGCAGGAGTTGGCAAGACTGTTGCAGAAGAGGGGAGAACCGGTCTTGGCCACCCGTATCAGTTGAATCAGTCGACAGTGAGTGCTGGTTTTTGAACAAAGCCATTTTTTACGCTTCAATAATGCAGTTAAAAGTGGAAGAACGTGTATTTATTTTGGAAAGTTATTTAAAAGGGATGTCTTATGCCCACTGTAGACAAAGTTCCTTTGAAAAATTTAGAATTTTGAAGACGAATGTTACTCGTGCCATTGGAGAAGTAAATGAAAGAATGCTAGGAAAAGTTGCGAGGAACATGATGAAACGTGTCGATAAGTGCATTGAATTGAATGGACATCATTTCCAACACTTATTGTAAATACAGGTTAGTTGTGTAATATAACATGTTGTAAATCTTACTAAATAAATTACTCATATTAAAATACGGTCCACTTTTAAGTTGAACACCCTGTATAAACCGAACGTGTTACTTGTTTTTCTATATTTATGAAATTTGTCTTTTCACTCTAACAGAAGGGGAAAAACAAAATGTAAATGAAAATATTAGGATAACAGAGATTTCGATTAAGTTGTGAATATGTGATACTATAGAGCAGCAGTGCACAAATTCTCCAAAAATATAGGAACCACCTCAAAATTTTAGGTGCCAGAAGGTTCGCATGCAGCAATTTCCATGCTATAAGAGTCACAAATATTAGGTGAAACCATATAAAATATAGCCACCATGGGGACCTGGTGCCCAGCATTTGTACACCCCTGCTATAGACTGATTGACATAACACTTGTTGTTACTCCTCACTAGGTCAGGACATTCCTTTACAATTTAAACACCACACCATGGATCTTGATATTTGGTTGGCCATGCATCATAGTATAACTTCTTTATTATTACCAACTTGATACACAAATTTCTTGTTCATTTACTGGAATATCTGTTTTGCTTGTTTAATGAACAAAAAATTTGTATATCAAGTTGGTAATAATAAAAAGTTACCACACCATAGGTTTTTTTCTAAGCCAGTTTGTTGCAGTCCACATTCTCAAACTCTGTGACTTTAAGATCTGTTTTGATGTTATGCTCCCATTCATGCCCCAGAATCCCATATGACCTCTTCTGTTGCTCTCTGAACAACTTTGTCTATGTATTGCTCATTTCCCAGTATGTTCTGTCCATTACATCACTGACAATATTACTTGTTGAGCAGAACTTATAAAATCTCTTATTAAGTAATTTTTATCCACCCTTCAACTAATTCCACATTCTTAATTCCAAATATTTTCCCCAGTTCCCTGTTTCAAGTACGATTATTGTAATTAAACGTATGTCAGGAATGTGACAGACGTGTATGTCTGTAAGTCAGGTAGGGAAACGAGAAATGTGCATCAAACTTTGGTGAAATCTGAATTATGTAATTTCTTCCATTTTGAAGGTTAGAATGTAATATTTGGGCTGTGCTGAGTTTAATCTGTTTATAACCATTTATTATGTCAAAATTATCAGAAACCTCGAAAATTCAAACAGCCACTGCTACACTTAATGTTACAGTATACGAAAATACAACGATATAATTTATGTTGTCTGCTAGCATCATGTAGTAGCAAATAATTTATTTCATCATAGTTACCATTTTTATTTGTAACTGTTTTTCCCAAGTGTACTCCAACTTTTTGACATTCTGAAATAATCTATTAACAGATTTTGGATTCTGCCTGTGAGGCATCAGCAATACTTTTATTTTATTTTATCTTGCCCCACTTTTGTAGGTACATTCACAAAACAGTAGTGATCAGCCACTGTTAACTTTGTCTTGTTTGTCCACATGTAACAGCATATCTCCCACTAGACAGATTCTCATGGAATTTTGTATTTGGAATTTCTACTAAAATTACCTAACATAGTCTGCTTTGGTTAAAATCAGACAAAAATACAGACACATTACATTAAGATCTTTCTAATTCATGTGATGGGTTTTTATAAATTAAACATTATATTCTCTGTGAGGGAGAAGCTGAGGTCGAATAACAATTATTTAAATGTAACAAACAAGCGTGATTGACCCTAAATCTGTTTCTTAGTTAGATGAGCAGCATACAGGGAGAGAGCAAATGCACTGGAAGTGTTTTGTCCCACAAACATATCAGCATATGATGTGTTGTAAGCTGATTTCCAGAGAAACATCTTGGAGCACTTACAGTCATAACTGCTGAATTAACGTGTCAAACATACCAAGTATACTTGGGCTGGGTTGGTGTAGTAGGTATTGCGACTCGCTACAGGCTGGACACTCTGGGATCAAATCGTGGTGGGGGCGAGAATTTTTACACTTGTCCAGACAGGCCCTGGGGCCCACCCAGCCTCCTATATAATGGATACCGGGTCTTCACCAGGGGGTAGAGTGGGCGGGGCGTGGAGCTAACCACCCACCTTCATCTAGTCCTGAGGTTAAAACAAGAGTAGAGCTATACATCATCTCTGGGCCTTTATGGCCTCTTCTAGGGTTAACTTTACCTTTTTTCTTTACCAAGTTTACTTAATTTTTATTCCAGTTTTTCCCTGATTCTCTTAGACCTTCTTAATGACACATACTGAAGAAAATCAATGAATGTTACAAAACATTTGACTGTCTCTCTTGTTTCCTTTGTATGTCAAGAAAAGGAACTGGTTGGTGACATGCTCTACAAGGAATGAAATTTTTGTATTAAAATTATGTCTGAATAAATAAAAATTTTTGGTGTTTCATATGATTCAGGTTACTTCTTCAGTCATTTAGCAGACTCTAATATAAGGGTGTTTCATAATATGCATACTTTGGAGCCATTTGATAACAAGATATGATGGATAAAAGCAGGCTCTTCAAAACCATAATAGACTGGATAATTGAGGTTCTGCTGAATATCTGTAAAATAGTTGTTAGTTATAAGTAAAGCAAGTTCCAGTGTTTTACACTCAGACTCTCATACTCTGCCATATGCATTAACAAAAGAATTATTATATACTCTTTATTTAGATACAGGAATGTATTACACATTAACACACTATGCCCCCTCAAAATTTGGAGTCAGTTTCTATTTATGTGTTAACAAAATTATATAGTGCATATATTTACATGCACATGATTTTCATCTTTTCTTGACTGTATTGTTGGCAGTGTGCACTATTAAAGTAATGTTTTATAGCTTGTAGAACTCAGCTGTGCATGAATGGTATTAATGAGCCCTAAACTATGCAATATACATGAGAACAAATTTAAAGTATTTGGTCGTGTACTGGATCATCACTCATGTTCACATGCATAACATTATCTGCCACAAAAATTGTTCCAAAGTTCATGTCGTACTTACTGTTGTAGAAACTAATGTTAAGCAACTTCTTTTAAACTGATTACAGTAGAGTCCTGCTTATCTGTCTGACCCTCAGTTATGAAACATTTCTTTGCAGGTGTAACATGTCATCACAATGCCTTTTTACATTTGTGAACATTCAGTTTATAAAAATCCTATTTTTTTGACAATCAGCCCAGCATGTAACAGAATGATTACACCCCCGACCAAGTCCATGTATCTACATTTTAACTGTCTGCAATTATGTGTTCATATTGTACATCCTGTTTTATGTATTACTTATTGTTAGTTGTATTAGTGTGCTTTTGTTACAGGCTTTGATTACTTGAGTGCAGATGTGATTTACTTTCTTTATGGAGGTTACTAATTCATCATAAAGTGGTAATTTTCTCTTTAACATGTCAAATGAAAAGAGAAAGAAAGCGGTTGTTTCCATAGGACAAAAAGTTGAAGCCTTACAGGACTAGATAAAGGCAAACTTATGTACTAAGCAGCAGAAGGGTGTTGTGTTGGCTATGTTACTGCTGATAATTTGAAGAAGAACAGGACCAAAATTGAAAAGTAGTTTTCTACCATAGCTTCAAATGGAGGCCTGAATTTAAGAAAGATGGAAAAGTGAGAATACCAAAAGGTGAGTGACACTTCATTTTTGTGGTTCATAAAACAAAGAGAGAAGGGCACACCAGTGACTGGATCTCTTTGTCAATCAACGAACTGATTTTCTGCAAGAAGTCCAGTATAGGAGAATCTGCTGGAGCAGGCTGACTAGAGTGCTGGAAAAAATATATGAAGTGAGGCAGCTCTGTTTCTGTGGAAAGAACATTCTCTCAGAAAATTCAGAATTATTTTTGATATTCAGAGAACAGCGATGGTGTCTTATAAAGAGTGAAGGTTTATAACATGAACAGCTGTATGGTCTTGATGAAATGGACATCATTTTTCAACATTTTCAATCAAAACTCGGGCTTCCCACAAAGAAATCTCAGCTGCTTGCTACAGAAAGCAGCAAGGAAGGAGTGGTAACTCTTGCCTGTTACAGCACCTTGGGTCACCATAAACTAAAACTTGCTTTTATTGGAGAATTTAACATAAAAATTCTTGCTTTCAAAAATGCAGTTCCCACAGCACTTCCAGTTTTGTGTAATCCCCCCCCCTTCCCCCCAAATGTTTAGATGGACTCAGAAACTTTTCAAGAATTGTAACATCTAAAGACATGGACTTCATGGAAGAAGATCCTGAAGTTACTGAGTTCGGAGTTGATGTAACATCTTCTTAACCTAATAGAATTATGTTTTCAAAGTTTAATTTTTACACTTGTCCCTTCACTGGGAAGATTTTAATAATCCAAATACACAGTGAGAAAAATAATTCTTATCATTTGTAATGTGCCTTGTCATCCTATTGAAAAGGTACTACTGATTGTGGGAATATGACTGACTGCCTGTACCTCCAAATGTCACTACATTGTGTGAACCCATTAATCAAAGTGTCATTGAAACATGGAAGAAATATATTGGCATGTTTTTCCTCAGTTTCTGTAGAAGTTATTAATGAGGGAGGCAAGTTCTACAAAATTGAAAGAAAATAGACCTGAAGGATATTGTTTGTTGGACAGCACAAGTGTAGGAGGAAATCAAGCAAAAAAAATTCTGGCATGCTTGTGGATAGAGGCACTTGGAGAGGAAAAATAACAAATTGAAGATAAATTAATGGCAGAAACAGTGAAAGAAAATTGCAAAAGTCTTTTTGCCTCATTAAATATTGTACCAGACTGAGAAAGTGTGAATAATGATGACACACAAAAATGTTTTTCTTGGTCTTGATCCACTAATGAAGCTGCGTAACAGCAACATAGTAGACATTTGAGATATGCTAGCAACGACCACTTGGAAGATGATAATGAAGTAGGAGGGAAGTTGGTAGAATGAGTCGTGATGTGGGATTGATAGCCATTGAGAGTGTACTTGCTTGTGCTGAATAACAAAAGGAGGTGGCTGCTGCAGACAAACTACTTTTCAGATGCTGATAAAACGTTACCACTAGGAAATGGAAGGAGGCTGAGAAAAAGTTCCCAATTATCATTCCTTAAAATTGACTGCTAGATTTACAGTATGTTAAATTCTGTTTTATGAGAAACATTTGTTTTACTTACTTTATATTTCTTTGTAACTGAATAATATATTTAGTTACATTTTTAGTTACTGACCCTCATATTTTTCATTAGTCTTCTGTATTATCCAACATTTCCAGTTTTCAATTAGCCACTCTTCCTTCAGTATCTTTTAAGTTGGACAATCAGGACTTTATGGTAATTTATGCTGACCGTGACATAGTTCATATTAATTGCATTAATATGAACATATGTTTAAAGAGAAGAAAAATTATTTGCTTGAACTTCATTGTGCATATGTTAGTAAATAGTAGAACTTTGCAGGTCAGTTGGAAGAAATGTTTATCAGGCTTACTCTTCAGTAAGTGTACTTACAACAGTTATGCCAGGTATACATTAACAATGCTGTGTATTTGTTTGTGTCAAAGCACTGTGATATCAGAAGAGGCAAAGAATTTGTCTCTGTATTTTTAATATACACTGTATTTTCATGGACTTTGTCTGAAAATATATTTACAGAAAGTAAACCTTGGAATTAAACTGAGCAACTGCAATATTCTGGATGTAATAAGTGCCCTTACTCGTTTGCAACTTCTGATGTTGTCTGTTTGCAGTTTATCTCAGACTATAATGGTGAAGACCATTATTTCACACGAATTGGACCTGGGGGCCTCATCAACTTGGACAAAATCTATCGTACACAGGCTGTCATGGATCGTATTGCTTCATTCCACCAGCACTATCATGCACAGGGACGGGAATCAGCACACAACCTGCTAAGGGACCAACTCAGGTATGCAAGCGTATTATGTAATAATTACCCTGTTGCATTTTCTTTACATATAATGTATTGCAACACACATGCATTTTTATAGTTCAGGCAGTGTCATTACATCACATACAGGCTCTCCAGTTCAGAATTATGGATCCAAGACTATGTGTCCTCAGAGTGCTCTTGAAATTGGAGTCTATGCGTGTTCTGTGCAGTGTTGATTTTTAAACTGTTGCATTTCCTTTTTTATATTAATGACTTACCAGAAATTATTAAAATTAACTCTAAACCAGTCCTTTTTGCAGATGATACAAGTTAAATTATTACTAATACCAGTCCTATAGATTTTAAAACAGGTATCGCCACTGCATTTGTTCAAACTAATCGAATGGTTTAATGCTAATTAATTATTTTTAAATTATGAAGAAACACCTTATGTACATTTCATGACTAAAAGTAGTTCTTTTATTGACGTAGTTATTGGTTACAATAATAAACTTATTACATGTACCTCTAATACAAACTTTCTTGGAATAGTTATTCAAAATTCATTATCTTGGAAAGCTCATGTAGAGCATTTGGTTCTTAAATTGTGTACAGCTTGTTATGCAATTAGAACAATTAAACCATTTATGTCTCTAGATACTCTATAGTTGGTGTACTATTCCTACTTTCAGTCTCTTTTGAATTATGTTATAATATTCTGGGGAAACTCTTCACATAGTTTTCATGTCTTCAGACTACAAAAAATGGTAATTTGAATTATCACCAGGTCAAGACATAGAGACTCTTGCAGAGAATTATTAAAAAAAATTAAAGATTTTACCATTTCAATCGCACTACATGTTTACACTTGCACTATTTGTAGTAAACAGTACAGATCAGCATAAGCTAAATTCTGAGATTCATGGCTTCAATACCAGGGAAAACTCCAACCTTTACCAACCACTGTCTAATTTAATGTGTCAGAAAGGGACCTACTATTTTGGCATCAAGATTTTTAATAATCTCCCTTCTGACATAAAAAATTGTCTTACAATGTTAAGCATCTTAGATTGGCTTTAAGTGACTTTCTTAATTTAAAGTCGTATTGTACTGTGGATGAATATTTTACTAGTATGGGAGAAGGGGGGACTTTTGAACAAGGGGCACTGTTGAACAAATTAAATATCTTGCCTTCAGTTGAAAGTATATGTCACAACTTTTGTATTTCGGGAGGGTACCCATGCTGAACAGCTGACATCCACTTTCGCTCCATTTTATTGTTTAGTCTGGTGTAGGCGAGCTGACAAGCATTGGATTGTTCACAAAGCAATTTTTGGAATTTTAACTTCTAAGCGATTCGTGTCTGCATTGTATTTGTAGAGGTAAGTTTGATTATGTCATATTATATACCAGTGTGTTCTTTATTTTGTGGTAAGGGTATAACTTTTGTAATTATTTCCTCTCTATTATAACAAAAGGTTATGTTTCGTGTTTGCACGTGGGGTGGATTTGAACATTGCTCTAAGGGGCACATTTTAACAATGTTCAAATGTGCCTCTGAATAAATTCATGATATTAATTTTCATTTTGGAAGAAACTCATGGAGCTTATAACTACTTTAGGACAAAGAACTGGCTTGCACATATTTAAAGAAAAGAGATAAACCTGATGTGCCAGAAGCGTTTATACAAGACGCGGTCAGAGCTGAGGAAAGAAGGCTTCCCTAAGAGTTGAAGCTTCCGGATATGGAATGACCCATATGGCACTGCATTACAGAATTTAAAAAATCGGCAATGGTGATGAGTGCAATCGGCCCGATGTGTTTACTTCACGTTACACAAGTCGGCAAATTTTCAATGAAAACCAGAGTTGATGTTAGTGGACTACGTAATTAAATGTTCCAAAATGAATTACGGAATGGCATATAAACAAATCCGTCAGCTGGCATACGATTATGGCAGAAGACTGCAGTGTTAATTTCCCACTAGCTGGATTGATAAAAAGATTGCAGGAAATGAATGATTACAGGGCTTTATGAAAAGACAAAAGAACCTTACGCTTCGTAAGCCCGAAAATACAAGTCTGTTCAGGGCCACCGTGTTCAATAAAATAAACGTGATGGAATTCTTCGACAATTATGAGTGTGAACTTAAATCTTGGAAATTTACTGCTGACAGTGTATAACATTGATGAAACAGGAGTATCTACAGTTGTACAGTCTCCTAACATTGTTGCAGATAGGGACGAAACAGGTTGGACAAGCTGTCTGTGGTGAATGAGGAACTATGATTACCGTATGTATGATTATCAGTTCTGTTGGTAATACTGTACCGCCAATTTTCATCTTTCCAAGAGCAGGACTTCATGACTCACTGATGTTTGGTGTACCACCTGGAAGCTTGGGGTTGGTGAATAGTCCTCAAAGCATTTGGATCACAGGACCTCTATTCTTGAAAGTCCTTGAACATGTGAAGAAACATTCCAGAAGCCCCGAAGAAGATCATATTATTCTACTAATGGACAGTCATGGAAGTCTTTGCACTCTTGATTCCATTCTCCATGCAAGAGAAAATGGTATCACATTAGATACTTTTCCTCCCTACTGCTCTCATCCATTACAGCCACTGGATGTAGGAGTGATGGGACCATTTAAAGGAAAATTACACGTGGCACAACATGATTGGATGACTATTAATCCTGGTAAAGTAATAACAATCCATGACCTGGCATCATTGACAAATGTTGCATATCAAGCTTCTTTTACTGTGAAGAATATAACAGCAGCTTTTGCTAAGCCTGGTATATGGCCATTAAGAAGACTTGCCTTCAGTGACTTGGATTTTGAGCCATCATCTGTTACACCTGTGGAAGAAGAACTACGTAACCAAGAGATCCCTATTCCTTCTGCTAGAACCCCAGTAGCACGAGAAATTTCTGGGACTAGCAAAGATGGCCTTTCACTGGAAGGTGTGAGTCCATTCCCAAAACCTGGACTAAGATGTGACAGAAGAAAAAGGGAGAAGATGAAGTCTCGTATTTTAACCGATGCTCCAATAAAGGATCGCATGGAACAAGAAGCACTTGCAAGGGCAGCTGTAAAGAAGAAATATGGCAATGGGGCTAAAAACTATAGAAATAAAATATGGCAGAAGAATGTTACAAAATCACTTTCTTTGTCAATGAACTTGATTAAAAAATTTCAATGAGAAAATTGAAGATTTATTGGAAACACCCAAGAAAAGCGAAACTCAAGAAATAACTGCAGATGATTTTGTGTTGATTCAGTTTTCTACTAGGACAACCAAGGTGCTGTACACTGGGTAAGCTGAAGAAAAGGAAGCTTTCACATATAAGGTGAAGGTTATGTGGAGACATGGTGAGACATCGCAGTTTGCCTTTTCTGATAAAGATAACATGAGTGAAATAGTAATGGAAGACATCGTGGTGAAACTTCCCTGACCAATTTCTTCAGGTGGTACTGTATGCCCTACAACACTGAAATACTGTAGTGTTAATTTCTTGAGGGAAGAATTATGTAGACAGAGAAACAGTGTGCTTTTATGGACTTTAAGTTCATTTACAGTAATTTGTGTTCAGAAGTGGCCCAAGGCTGTTCAAAGATACCCCAAGCATGGGGCAGATTTTTATATGATGCATCATCAGAGATAAATATTAATTACATAAAAATGTGACTTAATTTTGTGATTTAAACACATTTCATGTATGGTAAATACTCTGCCCCTTCAGCATCATACTGCATGTATTGAATAAAATGTCTTTCATAGGCTTGAGAAAATGTTTTCTAAATTTTGTTCAAAGGTGTCCCCTTCTCCCCTGCTCAGGTCTGGGATTTGGTTTTATTTTGGAATTGTAATTAGCCATTATTCTACAGTCTTGATATTTTATATTTTTACTTTGTCATCAACACATTACAGCTGTTTTAACATATTCCTTCAACCATGATAGAAGGTTTTAATTTAGTAAATATATTGTGTTTGATAATTTTATTACAATTCATTTTTCCAAATATTATGTTAGTATTGTATTGATTTTAAATTAACTGTATACATTCCTCATATTGTATTTATATGATTCTTTGTCATTATGACATATGCTTTGACATGGCATGTACATTCTGTATTTCTGTATTATTTGATGACAAATTCTATATCCAGAAGAGTTGTTAAACCTTATGTGGATATGATGAATGTATAATAAATGAATGAATGAGTGAATAAATATTTCCGTGGACAAATTTCTCTAATTGTGGATATTGTATTAAAGTTGCATATTCAGAAACAGAATACAAGAATACCTTCTGGTGTACCTGTCATGAGACTGTGTTATACCAGCCTTGCTCCTAATACACTAAGAATGTGTGGTAACAATAACAGAAATTTCCATTATACTGATCTCATGTCACATACTGCACAGAGAAAATATTTCAGTTTTGGTTTGCATGGGCTTTCTTTTTGTGAATCACCTATTGCATTCTATATTCATTTTGTATTGGTAGCCTTTAGTTTTATTTTGGGATTGCATTAGGAATGAGGTCATTTGGAAGTAAAGCTCAGCGAAGCACTGCCATATAGCATTAGGTGTATCCAAATTTTGGGTGATGGGACCATGCCAGTGTTTTTGGATATCCTCAGGGACAAGTAACGGTGCAGTGCTCAGGCCTCTGTTAGTACCCATAGTACAAGTCCCCTGATCTATGGAAACCTATGTATTTAATACGTCTAGTGATAGGCAGTAACTAGTGATGCAGAAAAATAGGCCTATGATCTCATTTTGGAGGGAGAGTTTAGTGACTGGGGCATCATGGAAGGCATAGGTTGGTGGGAACTGGGGTAGGAAAAAAGAAAGAGATGAAAGAAACATAGTAAGATAGTATATATACTGAGAGATGTTATTTGAGAGGTTTGAATTGTTTGCTTATCGTTGCAGCATCCACACATCCAGCATTGAGCGTTCATATCTTGTGGATGAATCAGAGGATCATGATTATGATCTTGACCTTGATACATATCGGCCTGTACAACCACTTAGCAATGACCATGGCGTCAGCTTCTTCCCCATTTCTGCGCCACACAGTGGAATTGATCACCATGTACTGCAGGTACAGAAGATAACATGTCACATTTTGATAGATCATGTGTATTTATGTACTGGCCACCAAAAGAGTTCCATAATACTGCAATTTAAATTGATTGTATATAAACTAATACAATGAAAGTGTTTTAATTCACATCTAAATGACTTTTTGCATTAAGAACAGAACATGCTACTGTTACTTTTATGGTATTTATTTTCTAAGTAATGAATTAATGTCATGAGCACAAAGTATACATACATTTCATGAATGAGGTAATATTTGTTGGTATCCAAATCTAATTCACATACTTTATGGTACATAACATTGTAACTCAATCTTTTTTGCTTATCATTATGTACTGCTAACGTATACCATCAATATTTTACTGTGACAATAGTTGAGAATATTCAGTCAGTTGGAAGGAAGCTTCTCGTAAGTTGAAATACACCGTTAAGGTGAAACAAGAAAAAACAAAATACTTTTGGCCTTGTAAGTTACAGTTATTTAGTCTTGTGTTATTGGATGTGTATAGTGGTGAAGTTAAAATGCATAATTTCGACCTTGTAACTATCTGTTGCTGAAGTCAGGGTGCTCTCACAGCCCCCTAAGTGGTTCACGACAACCTATTTTGTTCATAAGAATAGTTCCTTATTTCTGCAAAAGGTAACAGTCCTTTGCTCTAAAACCATCATATATTGCAGACTTTGTAGAACTGAAGTGTCTGTACCTTTCAAAAGAATACTCAGGAGACTCATTTGCTTCACCAGTTGAAAATACTGTCATTCTTGACCACAGACTGGCATGCTATTGAAATGGCTGGCAGTGAACATTCTTTTACTGCAATTTAACATAGGTATTGAAAGAGTTCTATAATGAGTGTAATGCCAGTTCAGCCTCCTACAGGATAGCATGGAACTGATTAAACACTGCTGTCAGTCTTATCTTGTGCTCTGACAGGTGCTGCATCATGGAAGCACAGCAGTGCACTGGGATGCTGAAGGAGGTTCACGGACAGCACTGGTATACGTCAGGTTGGAGCGGAGTTGTGCTACTCTGACATGGAGCCGTCCAGGATGGAGTGGGCTGCGAACTGGAACAGGAGGCAGTGGCTCCTTTCCAGATTACAGGTGCTTAAGGTGTCTTCTGATGTGCCAAATTCTGCTGAAGGTTTTTCTTACATACATACATACATACAGTTTCAGGAACTTAACATTTTTTATCTTTAATCAGATTAATTACTATTGTACCTACAAACAGTAGCATACCACCTGAATCTTATAGCAAGAAAATACAAAATGACCATATCCAGCACAAAAACTAAATCAATGGCAATGTGGTGGAACCACATACAGAGGGTAAAAATTGTGATAAATGACAATATTATTGAACAAGTAACAGATTTTAAATACCTGGGGTACCGTATATCAGAATTTAAAAGTGATTTAGAAGATAAATTGCAAACTTATAACAAAATAAACGGAGCAATACGGAGACATTTTGGAAAACAAATGAATAAAGAAACAAAGTTAAGAATTCACAACATTACAGCTAAAGCAGCATTGAAATTTGGAAGTGAAGCCTGGGTACTGAAGAAAAGAGAGGAACAAC
>Ga0268261_10001945_pt1 | contig 14630 bp, 8 predicted proteins | sample TergutNc150P1_FD_190353 | JGI IMG/M metagenome (GOLD analysis project Ga0268261, IMG submission 190353) | Nasutitermes corniger P1 segment gut microbial community from laboratory colony in Florida, USA - Nc150 P1 (SPAdes) (version 2) | ecosystem: Host-associated > Arthropoda: Insects > Digestive... | reverse complement strand
CCCCCCAAAAAAAGAATCGCCGACAGAACCGGGGGACTATAGACCGATTAATCTTCCCAACGCAGACTAAAACTTGTGGCTCCTATATTGGCGAATCGTAAACAGCTTACTCTTTAGTCGGTGATGCGTTCCTGGCAATATAGTGGTGTGCCAGGCAGAACAACCCTGGACTCGATAGCATACGCACAGCTGAACAAACTCCTATGCATCTTATCTTCAGACTCTAAAGCCGCCACCAATAAACTTCTCATCAGTACGTCTTTCGTTTCCTGGCGGCCTATGATTACCCTGGCGTTATGCACGGGGTTATACAAGACATGAACAATGGAGCGCATCGGTACAAGTAAATGGTTTTCGATCCAGACCTTACCCCGTACGAAGCTCAATTAAACAAAGTGTCCAATGAGCATGCTACTGTTTGCTCTGGCATTGAACCAGTTGCTCTTCATTTTAGATCGACACCTCGCAGGCATACGTTGTAGCAAGAGGACGCAAGGCGTACACGTATGTGGTTAAATCCCACAGTCGCCCATATTTTTAGAAGTTTACATGAACTGCAATTAATTTACGCTCTTTTCCTACATGAAAAATAGCAAAGGGCCGTTTCAATTGTATATACATATACAGATCGAGGCAACATTATTCTCTATGGCATTTGACGGCAGGTTGAAAGCATAAAAAATAAGGACATGAAACGAAGTCCCATGCAGCTGCCACATGCATAACTCTCTCAAGCTGTTACATTTCCCCCTCTTCATCGCATTTCCCTCTATTCCCCACCAGTCGTCCAGCCATTAAGTTCACACGGATGTTTGTAACGATAACCACGTAATGACTTTCGCTAGCGACAAGCGCTTTGGGTCTGCTGACAGGTTAGGACCGCCGGGAGATAAAACGAAAAGCAGAGAGGGGTAAAGCATCGAGCGCCGTCAACAACAGAACTCCATTTATGGTCTAAGTATAAATGATGCAATGATGTAGGCGAGTAATGACTGTCCGAGGCACAATGCAGACGAAATGACAAGGAAGACAATCCTGGCTCACATTCCTTGAGTCAGAAACATTATGAGTCAGTCGGTCGGTCCTTCAGTAACTCAGTCTGTGAGTCAGACAAGAAAGATGGACTGGAAGGCAAATAAGAACATTATAAAAAAAACTGAGTTCTGGAATGTGATAATTACTCTGGTAGAAATTTATCAAAGTTTCAGTAGGATTTGCTGCCTCCACCCTATGATACACAAGAGTACATGGCGTCACATCGCAAGACAGTTTTCTCCAGTGAGAAACTCGGACACGACAAACCCGCGTGCATTTACGTCTACCGGCAGTAAACAGACACTACAGCTGAGTCTTCATTTCGAACTCAACAACAAACAATATTTTTTTTAGTTGAACTTGCTCCTGACAGTGTTGTTTGATTTGAAATGTTTAAAACAATTTTCATTTATTTCATTTATTAGACGAGGAACAGAACAAAAAATCCAAACGCAATCGCATTTAGGTGGATAAAATGTTAAGTAAACGAAAAATTAAAAGGGGAATTTGAGACAATACGGCGCATGCACACTGAATGCTGGATAAAAATGGCTGCAGACACACACAAAGAATATTTACATATTTCTTACTGCTGTCCAGGGCAACAATGGTTACATCAAGACGGGTTTCGGCACAACACTCCAGCTTCCGGCGAGAATCGTAAAAGAAAATACTGTCGTCGCAATGCACAATGTGGTCTTAAATTTAATAAAAGATACTGACAAAACACGAATAAAAATAATACAAGGTAATTAAAAATGTCAGTGGCATTCACGCGTTTTCTTATTTTGCACATACACATTGCTGGAGTCCATTTTACTTTGCTGAGGTAATCCATGCTAGTGAACTAACAATACGACTTACAACCGGTAACTCTATCACACCGGACACCAGCACGCGACGAAGTGATCGAACAATGCGGAACCCCACGCAATTCGTAATGATACATAATTCATTACAAGAGTGGACATTCATGCCAACACATACAACATGTAATACAACGAAAATCTTCTTTTCCTTTTTTCTCTTTCTCCTCCTCCTCTCCTCCTCCTCCTTCTTCTTCCTCTATGGTGCTTCCGACCGTTTTCGGACCATGGCCTCGCCAATATCCTTCTTCCAACATACTATCTTTCTTGCTGCCGCCTTCAAATCAGGTGTCTGGAGTAAATGTGCAGCGCCCCCCCCCCCCCTCTCATATAGCATCCACACATCATCTAACTCTCGGTTTACCGACGGGCTTTCCTCCTCCGAAACATCCTCACATTAAAACGTCTTGGGATACGAAGATCAGTCGTCTTTACCATGCAGTCTCGTCAGGCGCAAAAATGATGAAAGTGGAACCTCATCATACAATCTGTAAACCTGCTCCAATCTAATTCTCCACAAGCCCTTCGTCTGCGCAGAAGCGTGTATTTTCTGAGGATTTTCCCGTCAAATGAGTCCATCATATTGACGGCTTTCTACGAAAGAGTCCACGTTTCACTACCGTACAGGGAAATGCTGCAGATACGTTTTCAATTGCATCACTCGAAACCTCCAGCTAGTGGCACGATGTTTATTCTGCGGTAAGAAATAAAAACAATTACTTCTAGCTGCTTCAGTTCGGCCTCATATTTCCCCTAGCTTGTGAAGCAAATTTACAAGCCACCTCAATCATACAAACACCCACATTCATACTCTTTTCCGGATACCCTTTTTGATATCACATACCGGATACGCACACATTTCTGGGGTGCTTTTAATAGTGGCGACTACTTTAGTAGGAAAAACGAAATGAATCCATGCTGATGTTATGCGAGTAAAAACAGGAAAATAAGGTAACTCACACGAAAACTCAGTTCTTTTAATACTTTCATTTATTTTAATTATGCAAAATTTGTGAACAGCTGTACTAAATTTTAAAACATGTAGCGAATTTTGGTATGAAATAATGTCCACGTAGTGTCTGTACTGGCTGAATTATTTAGTGATATTTGTGTAATACCATATAAAGCTAGAATATACAACGGTATTTATACTGTTTCTTTGTTTATTTAACGACATTTTATCGGCTATCAACAGTCACAGGCCCAATGAAAGGACTATTTTAAAATCTGAAATCTGAAGAGGCATATTTTAGGGAATTGTCCTAAATTCTTCTGGAATAATTGACAGAGCTCAAAATTATGTCAATCTGGATAGCCGGTCCGTTGTCTCAGAATACTGGGCAGAAATTCTCATCATGAAGCCACTATGCTCAGTAATATGTGATTTCTTAATGACTTCGTAAATATGTGCCTTACCATACAACTTTTATAATCAGTCGAAGTGTTGTTATGGACTTTTAAAGGATTTAGGGTGCTTTGCACTTTGAACGTTTTACTACTGACAGTATTCACATTGGCGTCTCAGCGAATTTTGGTGGTTATTCGCGTCTTAATTTCTGAACTGGCACCTTAGCGCTACTGATTTAGGATCCCGAGCGTCTGTGATGAATTGATCTGTGAAAACTAACAAACGTTCTTAAAACGAATTTTGTGCACAGTCCAATACAACATGGTGACAGATAGTACGTACACATACAATTCTTCTATTAACCTTTAAAGTGTACTGGTTAAGTGACGCACCAACAAGTTTAACATTCAACAACTGCAGTGTCTGCCCACATTGTATTTATGTGTTTTGTATTTAACTCGCAATAAACAGCGACTTGTGCCCCATGCAACATAATAGATTGGTTTTTATAACCGAGATGAAAAGTGTTTACTGCGCGGTACGAACTGGGTCTTTAAATAAAGCAGTCTGCGCTTCATCTTTAAATGATTAAGCAAATATTTTTCATGAAATGTCTTACGGTGATATACGGAGCATCTTTTGTGCCTCAAAACTATCAAACATGGCAACTGTGCAAATCTTCAAGGTGACGTGTCATGATTAATATAACACTACTTGCATACTTTTCAGATAGATTTTCCTACACCTACACTATCGAAAAATATGCATAACAATCACGCGCTAAGTTCTTAACTATTAATTTATAATTTCTACCCACCTGCAAACTGCTCGTGCATTTGCAAGCCTTTTCTGATGAACATGATCCCTCTACATTGAAATATTACTTACGGCTCCTGGCTATTTCATTGTAGTAACAGCTAAATCTAATGTATCTTCCCTCCCCCAACTTCCCTCTAAGCCCAGAGGAAAGAAATCAGAGAAACGGCAGTTTTCTTTAGGGCTTTTAAATTGAACCATTATAGTAATTAAACTACGCATCTCTGTAACCCTTAAGCTGCAGAAATGAAACCTAGCGGAAGAGATAACGACTTAAAAAGGGGAACTTCGTAAAGAAGAACTTAAGGACCAAAAAATTCTCCTCCTCTGTTCTAACATCCTGTTTTCTCTAACTTTCTGCGTATAGAGTTAATTCTTGTCTAATGGGAATCCCCTGCACTTCCATAACATGTGAGTTGTGGGATATTTTCAAGTTCAGTACTTTAGATGTTCGTGATGCCATGGCAACGGCAACACGCTTCGATGGCCAAATGTTAATGGACCTAGTAAAACGTTAGTAACTTTTTTCTTTCCGAGTAACATTTAAATCTCTGTAACTTGAGAGATTTAATCTCAACCCTCTTGAAATTTTTTAACTCTACAGCAGTACCATACCATTTTTCTCGGGCTATTGTGGGCGCCCGGAAGGGGCAAGAAGATATTAAAATGACTGAAACTAATTTCCTTCTCATGAGACCTAATCATTACTATTAAAAGTCATCTTCACTTACTAATGGTTCTATAAAATATTCATAGCCGCTTCCTTGCAGTCTGATGTCCCAGAAGTTGTTATTCTATTAAAAAAGAGGGCAAAAAATAAGAGGGGGGTGAACCGTTCAGTTATTTTATTCATTAATTTTGAAAAAAAAAGTCTCAAGTCAGCATTCAAACAATTCATCTGCCCTGACAAAGGATCCAGAAAGATCCTCTGAAACTTCGGTATACTTCTATCAGGCTACAAAAAAGCCACATCGCAGAAGACGCCAATCTTCAATGTCACCGCCGCAACAACGCCAAATATTCCATCCCCAGAACTGTAAAAAACAATGTTAAAATATTTAAGCTACATACTCACGTATAAAATACGCTAGTTCTTCAAAAGATTGATTTCGCGGCAACTGAATTTGGTATAAATATTCGGGTGACAAACCTAATGAATTATGTTCCAATCGATGGCATTCTCTGATGAAGGATGGTCAATTGCCTCCGCAAGTTTGGAGTTCGATTCCGAACTTAGGCGTCTGGTCGCGCAAGATAATTTTATCCATTCTACGGATTTTTGCGAAATTTTATCGTCCATACTTGCAAATGAAAATTCAAGTTAACACTTTAATTTGCACTGGTCATCACACATGCCATATGGTTTGATGTCAAGGAATTCATAATTTCGCCCCCAAAGAATATTTGTTAATTTCAACTGGTTCTATAATAAACAACGTCAATTCCCAAACTGAATTAACTTTATAAGTGAAACGAGACATTAGGCGCTAAATTAATTTTATAGGTAAATATTATTCAGACCAGTTCATTTAAAGAAAAACCAACTTGGTGCACAGTTTATCTTCAGTATATTTCGTCAAACACCTCTACATGTTTCGGGCATTAGATATGCCATCATCGGGAGGTACACCGTATAGATACAACAGTTGGTACTTACTGTTCTTTTTAGATGGCTGTCTGTTATCCTGTAAGTACCAATTGTTGTATCCGTATGATGAACCTCCCGATGATGGGTTTTAGATACGCCCGAAACATGTGCAGAGGTGTTTGACGAAATATATTGATAAATTGTGCACCAAGTTGGTTTTTCTTTAAATTAATATCTCGAGATGCACGATAAAAAACATAAAATATTCAGATCAGCTTCGCGTGTTAATGGGTTAAGACGCAAGCAAAGTAACTAATGGATTATATTAGTCTTCCTGAAAAAAAGCTGATATTTAGGCAATTCGTCAAAAAATTTCATATTTATAGTGAGATTAAAATTTCATACTCAAATCAAGAAAAACTTGCCATTGGCTATAAATTTACTCAATTAAATCCGGTCACGTCCTACTTCCATGCCGTCCCTCCAGAAGTTTTAAGCCCACTATCATTTTGTCGATGTCGGTTACACGTTTTGCTTTCATTTAGTCGATCAAATGATAAGTACAAATTAAAAAGCTCTTCCTTATATTTGCAACTAATTCGTTCCCTTCCATATTACTTCGTATTTCTTACGTACATATGTTCTCCTATTCTCAGACATGGTAATATTCTTCTGGGATGTAATAACGTACAGTGTGGTACATATGTACCGACGATTCAAAGGAGCTTTCGGCATCCATCTTCAGTTTAGAAGCCGAACACAGCAAGTTACTCTGAAACATCAGACAATAAGGCGCCACCCTCCGGAAGTCGGTTATCTTCATAGTCATCGCCGTGAGAACGACAAATTAAGGTTAATAACATATTCCATAAATTAAAGAAAATAATTCTCTTGTAGGGTTCCTTCGTGCCTCCAATGTTTGTATTTCGCAGTTTTTCCTGTATTTAGTTCCCAGCATTCTGCCGTTTTCTAAGGACCCCAGATTGGGACATAATCTTACATGAAGTAGAGTGTGCCGGCATCGAGTGTTACTCGTGCAACACTTCGCATTCTTCTGTCTTTAACTAGCTGGGAGGGAAGAGGTGCTCATGCAGGGGGAATGCGCCCTATGAAGATTCCACTTGAACTAATCTGTAGCCGAGGTTGGAAACCACTCAAAGTTCGCTTAGACTTAAAGGTCTATTCGAGAAAGTTTATTATAGAATTCCTGGACGTGGGTGAGGGATCTCCCTCCACTTCTTGTCTTCAAGTTTCGGAAACTCAAACAAAACCTTACCGCAACAGCAAACAAATCCAAAGCCATAAGACAAGCTTGTAGCTCAGCCCGTGGAACTGAATAGAGATGCAGAATATGAACTGATCAGACCTGTTGTATCTGCGGTTTTGAAACTAACAATTGATTCATTTCTGAATTTGGCAGATGAAGGGGTGTTCTTTGCCGAGGGGGAGCAGTGGGTTGTGGTAAGCCGTTGAAATGAAACAATAATATTTATTGGTGCAACCTCCTTTGGTGATGTTAACAGATCTTGTCTGTGCGACTTCATGACCAAAAGTGCTCAGTCAGGCTTGGAAAAATGGGTAACTACACTAATATATAACATAAATTCCAGCTCTCATGTGGCTTACGAGATGTTTTTAATTAGAAGAATATAGCTGTTCTGCTTCACCATCAGTATCAGGCATTAGTGTGTGTTAGAGGCCTGTCCTCGTACTGTCTGAACTTAGGCGACATTCAGTTATCGAGTATTTCGAAATAATAAGGAACGACATTAAAACATTTATGTAATTAAAATAATATTACTTGCAAGACTTATTCTAGCACCCTGAAATTAACATAACACTACTTGCACAATATAGTGCGCATAGCACCTACAATAATACCCGTGCATCACAATGAATATAACAGGCAACTCCTGTACATAACAGACCGAATGTTAACGACGCGAGATTAGTGTTTCTTACAACAGTGTCCAAGAAGAGTGCTGCTGTCTGGGATAATGCGCGTGTATTAAGGTATACTGGTATTAACATTTCGTAGTAACACGCGGCTTCCATCTTCGTCGCACCCCCAGTGTTACAAATCTCGACAAATGCTAGAACTGGGCTCTTGAACACAGGGCAAGTTCGCAAAATTTGGGGGTTGAAATACTGATGATAGCAAAAACAGTAATAATAACAATAATAATAATATAACTGTCTGGCTCACCTTACTCAGTCGCTTCCCATGAACGTAATTTACGGGGACTAACGTGGTGTGAGTGTCGTGAAGACAGAAAGTAGAACTATTAGGATGATTTATGTTTTAGTTCATTATCTGAAGTACCTTTTTTTCTGATTTATTACAAGTTAATGGACGCTAATTTGTAAAAGGTTCTGCTGATATGAGTTAAAGGCAGCACGGACCACTTTGACGTTTAGTGTCTTCACAGCACGTTAAAAGTTCGTGAAATAAGTCATTTATATACTCCGAAATTTGGTATAACCACGTAAATATAATGTAATGCGCTTATTTTAACACTGTATCCTATGGTAACACTTATTAATTTCTAGTTAGGGAATTTAGTATGTAAATCAGGCCGAAATTAGGAGAATTGTGACCACGCGTTCTTCCTCTAGGAAAACCGAAATGCGTTGTTCGTTCCAGTAAGCGCAAAGCTGGGTTTCCTTGTTGAAAAAATCTCCCAACTCTACTTTTCCTCACTAGTCTGACCGGTCCTATGTAAATTTTGTTATCCCTTAATGAGTCCAAAATTTTAAAATGTTTATTCTCTCTTCCCATCGCGTCCTAGTGAGTGACCGCGGTATCCCGTAACGTAATACAAACTCGCATGAGCGTTTTCCACCGGACAATTTTAATGTGCCACCGCACGTAAAATGGTATCCACCCCTTCTTGGTTTGTATCCCGAAAAACTCTCACACTCTTGAATTTTCACTGTCCAAGAAAACTTCAAACACGATTAAATTGGACATTGCCAAATAAATGTATAACAAAACTAAAATCCCCTTTGTACTAACATGCTGCATCTCCTGTCTTATGCTAGCCTTTTACTTAGCTGACTGTCTATCCTACTTCACATTAACCCCATCCCACTCTCCACTCTTGTAACCTCTCTTCCTCCCTGCTACCATACTGACCTTCTGAGTTAACTACCAAATGCTGCTCACTTTCCTCCTAACGTCTCAATTCCTTAATGTGTATGTTATTTGTTCTTTAAAAGGAGCAGCATTAGTTACCATTTAGCGCTAAAGGCTGGAGGTCATCCTTATTATACACACAACTCGAGTTCCTAACTGTGGCAAAACCTTACCTTTTTTTAATGTTTACAGCCGACTGCATATGCAGTTAACAAAGGAGTTTAGGTGTTTTTTAAGACTGTGACGATGAGATTGCACCAAAAAAGGAGTATTATTTTCTCTACGTATAAACTATGGTATAATGATCAGTGACGATCAAATCTGACTCGCCAGGTTATGAATTATGTTCCCTAGCCTGGGTTGTCACACTGGGGAACCCACGAAACGCGAGGAGTAAAAGAACGTTATACGTTTATGAGAATGGATTGTGAAGAGCAAGACGACAGCTACAATGGGAGAGTTTCATTTCACAATTTATCATTAAGTAGGCAGTTATAAAATGTTCGCTCTTGTTGAAGCCCCAAGTACCCTCTCATTGATATAAACACGTAACATTGCCTTTTTTTCTGAATTATACAACATGTATTCCTAATAATTGATGTAAAAAGATTTTCAGCACATCCTTGAAGAAAACATCAATTAATGCCTCCAAATGAACTAGTAAGTAAATTCGATTACTCAGTGGAATTTTGAGCCCCGACAGCTGACGACAGCCCTACATTTGGGCAATAAATCCGAATGGTAAGTATGTGTAGCCCCTCCTATGAGTAATAGGACTGGGACTGGGAATGAGGAATTAGTAAGGACATAACCTACCGTCATCATATCTATTTCAACCCTACCCAAAAGAATGACGGTTCTTCGACAATACAATCACAACCCAAAGCTAATCAACATCAGTCTAACTGCACTTCCCTATTATTTTCCTAGATATCTTCATTGTGTGGCGCTTAGGCAAAGTGCAATTTCACATTTCCTTTCGAGGCGAAAACTGTCCCGGTTGCCTGTACTCGTACGGGTACTTACCGCATCGCAGGTCATAGCAGCGGGAAGCTGTCGGACAGAGCCGCGACCAAGTGCCTCCCGCTTCCTTTGCGCAGAGAACAGGCGCAATTCCTTGCGTTCCTCGTCCGAAAGGCTGTGGCAGTAGCGCACCTCGTTGTCATGGGGCGGGAGCTGGTGCAGCAGTTGTCGCACCCGGTACCTTTCTCCAACAGAGTTCACATACGGAACCTTGTCCTCCGGAAGCGCAGAAAAATACACGTGCACCTGCGGAGAGAAAAAGCAAAATCCGTTGCTGAGGCGAAAATGTCAGAATCAAACGCAGGGAACAGGATAGGGAATTACAGTTTTGGGTAATATCAATAGTCACATGTTGGGGCGATGATCATGAAATCAGAAGCTGCAGTAGAGACAGCGGGATCAGAGGCAGGAGGCAATAATATCAAAACCGGAGAGTGTGGTAAGGATAACACAATCACAATCTTGGGAAATAATATCAAAATCGGATTTCTGGTAAAGACAGAATCAGAGGAGAGGCAATAATGTCAAATTAAGGTCCTGCAATAGCGACGGCAAAATGAGAATCTAGGTCAATAATGCCAAAACCATATGCCGTGGTAAGGACAAAGGAAAGAGAAACTAGGACAATTCGATCAAAATCAGATATTGCAGCTTACTCATAATGTGGGGCGATAATATGGAAATAAATACCTTGGTACGGAAAACGTAATAGGAACTAGATATCAGAGGCAGGAGGAACAGTAACAAAACTGGATGCTGTGATAAGGGCAACGAAACCGGAAGGAGAGAAAATAATCACAGAATAAGATGCTGTGGTAAGGATAACGGAATCAGAAACTGTGGCTACGGTATCAGAATGAGACTCTGCGGTGCGGGTAGACGAATCGACATATGGATCGGTAATACCAAAATCAGATTCTTTGAAAAGGACAACGGAATCAGACGCTGGGTCCATAATATCAGAATGAGACAACGCAGAAGGGAGACAGCTGAATTACAGGCGGGGCATATATATCGGAATCAGATACTATACACGTACTAGCAAGAGCGGATTCAGAATCTGGGGCAACAACATGACAATAAGATATTGTGAGGAACACATCAAAACTTGGTGTGCAGCTAGGCAATGGTTATATGTGCAGCATACGGCCTTGCATTATCGTGCATGAGCAGCACGTAGGCAGACCAGGCCTATGACGTCGAATTTCTTCCTGAATGCGTTGTAACGTCGCCTGACTGACGACTGCGGTCAACGTGGCACCAAACAGAATGTCATCGTTAATGTCCCAGTAGATTGTTGTCACCGCCTTCCCCGCGCTCAGAGTTGTTTTAAACTTCCTCTGTGCAGGCTATGTGTAATGCTTCCGTACCAACGATTCCATCTTCTTCTCCTGACTGTAGTGGTACACCCACGTCTCATCGCGGGGGACGTTAAGCAACGAAATTATCGCCTTCGTAACGGTGGAAATCATTTAGCTTTACAACAACCGATACGTCCACGGACGCTCCCAAGCACGCCCGCGTGAGATCTTGAATGCCAGGTTTAACAGCTTAACCTCTAAGAACCGTGCTTCCTGTATATAGGACGGGCGTACCGCTACCCTCCAGATGTTGCATTTTATATTTTTTTTCAACAACTATAAGTACTTGAGTATTTTAAACATGCTGCACACTCTCCGATTTCTCTCTTCAAAATGCCGTTTATTTCATAATGCTACCTTTTCCGGTTCCTGTATTATTCACATTTTACATACAGGGTGTGCTAAAATTTAAATGTAAAACTCCGGTGCCAAAAGGTTAAGCGATACTAGTCGGCCCGCATTACTCCGTCGAGTTCTTGACAAACGTATTTGATGTTAACGAATGGCCATTATGTCCTCGCCCACAACACTTGCCCGATCACTTACAAAGGTACGCCGCCACTTCCGCATCTTCTTGAAGGATCACATCTGCACCATACAGCCACAATGTGCCTGTGTGTTTTCATAGGTTCCGTGTTTTGTGTCCGAAGTAATCCGATGAAAGCGCGCAACTCTTCCCTTGTCCACTCGTTCAGCATAGCCTCTGTTTTTCAAAATAATCTATGCCGGCGTTGCATTTCCAGGACTGGCGAAGATGTGATACATCTTGATATGGGTCTGCTTCCGTACTGCACTACGTGTACATCAGTTCCTATTACACAGTGTTCCTGTCGGTTTATGCGTTGCTGTGTGGTAGCTCGTTTTTGGGCGCGTAAAATTCTTCATGTGAGTTTGATTTATCGTGTTATAAGGCAGCAACATCTCGTGCGTGCGTATGTGCGTGCGTGTGTGTGTGCGTGTGTGTGTGTGCGTGTGTGCGCGTGCGTGTGTGTGGTGCTGCTGGATCACTGCATCTGGCTGCGTTGTGTAACGAAACTACGATTACTGTGGTTCTACTAAACGGCGAACAGTGCTTATTCAGCGAAAACAAGTAAATGTGAAACAGTAATTTCAGAATACAGTGATAAAAGGATACCGTAATAACGTTCTAAAGTAATGATATCATTAAGGCGCTCAAGCGACAAATGACTGACGATGCTGGAAAAGTAATATTAGAATCAGAATCTGGGTCAATTACAGTGAATTCATATTCGCACAAGAACCGATGTAGGCTACTTTCTGGAACAAGAATACTAAAAGTCAAGAGTCATGGGAAGAACAGAGTAACAAGATCAGTTTCCATGGAAATATTAGATAAATATTAACGAAGTCAGGTAATGTGGAACGAGCAAGATACTGACAAGTGATTTTCGGCTATATATGATATGCACAGATCACAAAGAGAACAAATCAAATGTCTGTGTGTGTTTTAAAGGCAGTGCTTACATGAATACACAACATGCTATTAAACAAACGGGAACAAAAAAAAACTTTACGGTTTTAAAATAGCGGTAGAAAACAAACTTGGCGTATACAAAACTTCAGAACTTCATTCGACGAAGAAACTCCCAAAGGTTTGTTTAAAATGACATGAGTTTTTGCATCCCGATGTCATTAAACGTCAATAGTTTTGAAAGCTGCTAACTCCACAATAAAAAATTGCTCTACAGTTGGCAAAGATCTCTGCACAACTTGATTTTCTCATACAATTTCACACGGAACCATCTGGGCGCGTTGACTTTTGTGGAATAACTTGGAAAGAAGTCCGAACTCTGTCCGAAGTTGCGTCGGACACAGAAGATTGACCAGGAATCTTGCCTTTGCAAACGCACCCTCTCTGTCGGAATATCTTCCACTAGGAATAAACAGGTACTTAGCTGCGTGGGTGCGAGTCAGGTTGTGCGCGAAATGGTACGTAGCACAGCTGTTACTGATAATTTCATAGTCATAAGCAGAACACGCCATTTTAGGGTAGCCAATTTCAAAACTTGTGGCACCTACGGGCATGGGCGCGCAAAAAAAATAATTCGGGTTATTTAAAAAAAAAAACTTTGATTTGAGATCTTCTGTATCGATTGGCGTAGTCTTGAGGGTCTAAGTGTGCCGCATTTCTATTATGAATCAATTTTAAAAAGTAAAGTTTTGTTCGCACCTTATTACCCTGGTGGGAAATGTGAAAACTGCAGTTGTGCAGGCCTATATTTATGACCATGTTGAAACAGCAGAACCTTGTATTACGATACAAGTGGATTATGAAACTGATTTATGTAAAAATTACACTTAGTTGTTCAGCAAAACATACGTGTACATGCAGGGTCTGCACTGGAAATGTGTGACACACACTTCGAACAATGGCATGCACAGGTCAAAAGGGCCTAAAGGTCTGAATGTGGAATAAAGAAAATTACCAAAAAGGGAAAGGCATCTCTGCGTTTCATAATGTTAACACAGAACACGTGCTTTGAGAGAAAAATTCAAAAAACTTATATTATATTACACACAGAATTACTTGGTTTCTGGACTTTGTCGCCTGATATTTGAAAGAAAAATACAACGTTTCGGAAACTGGATGTTTCACTTCGGAAATTAAAGAACGGGAAGGCATTAACTCAGTTACGTCTAACAGACACATCCATTCTCATTCAGTAATTTAGCTTTCTCATGAACCAGAATGAGACGATGTCTTCACTTCAGGAAGAAAATCGATGTCGTTTCCGAAAAGTTGTTCTTTTTTACAAATATCGGAAACCAAACAGGCCTAAATAATTTAGTCGCTACTGAAAGGAGATCCTACGCGAAATTTCACTCTCAGCAAGGTGTTGGTATGTCGACTGAACGTAGTTAAGATATCTGCATTACAAACGTATAGCTTTATACTTCATCCCCTGGAGAACACTTCTGAAAAGTAGCCATGAACAGACTGACGCGCAACAAGTGGCTGCCAATGCAAACCCTACGGGCCATACACACTTACCACCCGCCACAACGTTACCTTTCCACCTCATGGCGATAACAGTATCTCAACCATTTTGTACTCACATTGAACGCATTATAAGTAGTAACCACGTGCTATCAGCACGTTCAACGTTAACCAGCATCAACCGTGTAAAGAGTTTAAAGCTGTTGTATTGTGTAGTATGGGCGATGTTACATTTATGGCTGGGATGAAAGTAGCTTTGGAAGAAAGAAACAGTTTAGATTTAAGTGCACTCTATCGAGGTAAACGTGAAGGCCATAGGGAGATTTAAAGTAATGTGGCCTGCATACGACAGCAGAAGAGCGTTCAACTTAGTGCTGCGAAACCTCAAGTGAGGATCCAGGACGTACAAGAAAACTATACATGCCCATTATTCAAACTGATTTGGAGCAAAGTCACTCAAACTTTTTTTTCGGCACGGGATCCTTTTTTTTTTGGGGG
>Ga0268261_10001944_pt1 | contig 14630 bp, 8 predicted proteins | sample TergutNc150P1_FD_190353 | JGI IMG/M metagenome (GOLD analysis project Ga0268261, IMG submission 190353) | Nasutitermes corniger P1 segment gut microbial community from laboratory colony in Florida, USA - Nc150 P1 (SPAdes) (version 2) | ecosystem: Host-associated > Arthropoda: Insects > Digestive... | reverse complement strand
GTGTCGTGTGTTGTCAGGTAGAGGTCTCTGCGACGAGCTGATCACTCGTCCAGAGGAGTCCTACCGACTGTGCTGCGTCGTTGTGTGTGATCTAGAAACATCAAGAATAGGTGCTCCATATATATATATGACATTAGAAGCCTAAGGGTTAATGATTTAACCCTTATCCTGCTAACGTGGAGAAAATGGTGAGCTAATAATGCCAGCAAATAGCAGATGGGATTTAATTCAGCGTTTAAAGGGTTAAATGTGAATAAGGTGTTAGGGAATCAGTGAAAATGAACTGTCATAAAACCATGTATTTCATGTTCCCCCTTCACAATCCTTGAACAGTTTGTTCATAGTTCACAAGATCACACAGCAAACAATTCTGTAGGTCCAGTTTCATGATGACCCCACAGTGTCCAAACTTCTTTTAGTAACAACACTGTGACCATGTTTCATCTACAGGAATTTCATACACAAACCTACACAAGGAGAAATACTCCAACCCTGTAACTGATTTGTACACACTTAATACATTTATGTGTAGCGTTACTCCTTACCTATGGAATGCATAAGGCCACTGTCAATGTTGGCAGACAGCAAATTTGACATTGCTTGTATTGTTGCATTGTGGAAAGTATTTAACTTTCCAGCAGCCACACGCTGCCTGTTAACATCCCTTTCCACATCCTGTGCGTCATTACAGTCATTTAGCAGGTTCATGAACAATGTAAAATACCTAGTAACAAAACATAACATATCAGCAAATAGCATCACCATACTATTAACAAAAATCTGGTATCATATTTGATAATATGCCTATTAGAGGTAGCCTCTCTCAACTATTTGTCTGTAACTCCTGAGCTATGGATTGGCAAACAGCTTGATTTTAGTACCATTTAATCTTACAAAATGATCAAATTTCAAAACTCAGAGTAATACACCTGATTTATTAGGACCAATAACACCATGCAAAATAAGAAAAATTCCATTCTGGCTGTATAAACTTGCATTAAATTGAATAACAATGGACCCTATTGATATTCATGAACAAAATTAATTAATGATCCATATCAAACTATTTGGATTAAACTTCACAAGTCTAAACTCACAAAAGTTCCAAAATTGGAATTGAAATACTGTCTTTACTCTTGAGGCAGGTACAACTATTATTAAAAGCATCCTATTTAGTATTAATCAGTACCACAAATGTGTAAGACCAAATGTATTGAATGCAATGAAATCTTCTTGGGCTGACAGTCACATAAGGTTGTTTAAAACAGCCAATGTTTCAGAAACCAACTCTGTCTCCATCACCAGGGTGCTGAAATGACTTGACTCCAGGATGTCCACAATATATAGCAGTAGCAGGCCAGGACTCGTGAAAGGACATCAGCCAATGGGGATTACTGGGAGGAGTCAAAAAATTGCTGCATGTGGCCTTGCTTCTCTTTGGGTGCCTCTTTTCTCTGTTACAGTAATTTGGTTACAGGTTGCCATGCTCAACTTAAAGTGAAGCCCTCCTCCCCTTTAAAGTTGTTTGGATCTAAACATATTTCTCTTGTTTCCTTCACCAGCAGTCCATGTAGCTAGTGGCCTTGCCCAACCTTTGTGTGCTGTTGAAATGAATTTTACGCCCAGTATAGAATATGTGCTCTGTAACGGCAGAATTCTCGGGTTGGCCATGGCATAAGTGCCTTGTGTGTTCTTATGTATGGTTGCTATGCTTCTTCTAGTCTGCCCCACATACACCTTGCCACACTCACAAGGGATACAGTATGCACCAGGAGTATTGAGGATCTAATTTACTTAACCAGTCTTAAAGTAATGATGGTTTTCTTCACCAGTATGTGGATTGTCTTGATTTTATGCTTGCCAACTAACCTGCTAATTTTGTTAGAGATGGAATGTTTGTGAAGTGGAGCAATCCAAAGATACACCCTTAATTTCATCATTAACACACATTAGGTCCTTGACCTATTCTGTATTACAAGTTACCCCTCAATCCCTCTATACATGTTCCTATATACCATAATCCTATTTCTTTTCACAAATGTTTCAATGTTTATTTCATGTAATTTTCACTTGACATTTCTTCAATACAGTCATGTAACTAAGTTCCATATCTTCCACTTCCAAAATTAGTGCAGAAAGCTTGAACTCACTTGAGGAAAAGTTGGCTCTTAGCTTCCATGAGGTCACCACGATCAGACTCTTCTGGCTGCAGTGGTAAACCTCTAAGCAATGCAGCAACTGCTTCCATGCATGCTTGGTCCAAATCTCTGAAATAATGACCCTTCACCTAAAGCCTCAATACATTAAACATCTCAAATACATTGTTTCAAATATCAGAAGGGCGACATGGGGTTAAAGTGCTGTTAATTCTCAACCCACAAATTATTTCCTTGACTTCAGCTTGTCACAGAACTTAATTTTGACTAAAGAAAATTGTAAAGAAAACAATTTTTTTTATTATTTTGATGCATGTACCATGCATCTTGTACAGTTTATTATCCAGATCAACCAATGCACAACATATATATATTAACAATATTTTATATATCATAAGTACGCCTACATATTTCAATGCATCTGCATCATCTTCAGGTAGTCTTATCCTTCTACTTTGCTAAAGTTACAAAAATCATTAAGATTACAAAATCAAAAAAAATCAGTAGATTAAGATGTTTACGTATGTGATCGTTACAGTTAATGATACAATACAATCTATAAAATGTTGTAAGCTGTGTCACCTGTTATAATTACAGCACATGGAAGCATTTAGCTTGGTGGCTGTCTATACAATATGGACTGTCTTGTAGTTGTAATCCCTATGTTGATGTTTCCTACACGTGGGTATGATGAGAACAGGAAACACCAACGCAGGGATTACTCCTATAAGACAGTCCAGATTGTATTGACAGCCACCAAGCTAACAACTTCCATGTATTGTAATTATAACAGTTGACACAGCTTACAACATTTTATAGATTGTATTGTACCATCAACTGTAACAATCACATATGTAAACATTTTAATCTACTGATTTTACTGAGTTTGTAACCTTAATGATTTTTGTAACTTTAGCAAAGTAGAATTATAAGACTCCCTAATAATGATGCAGATGCATTAAACCATGCAGGAGTACTTATGTTATAGAAAATAATGTTAATATATATATGTTGTGCATTTGTTGGTCTGGATAATAAAGTTAACAGTTCTCAAAAATAAGAGAACACACATGTAACTGTTTCATCAGATTTCAAAAACCCACATGATGAGACAAACAATGGACATCAGAGAAGCTGGCAGATAAAGGTACTAATAATGTACTAATCCAGTTTGTGACATGATATTTGATATATAAAATTAAATATATGTGACTCGGGCTGGGTCTCTGTTGACACAGCAGAACACTCCCCACTATTAAAAAACCAAAGAATAGACATTCCCAATGAATATGTTTGCATTGTCCTTAACCAGTGATATGTGAAACTGACAGTAAACAGTAAACCTACAGTGACTTCCAGAGCAAGCCAAACATAGAGTACAGAAATGAAGAAAATGGGATTCCAAACAAAAAGAAATAATAAAAAAGGTCTGCTAATGGATCTGCACACATTCAGATTCCAAGGATTATATCTTACAGGCTTCAATCCTGTAGTAGACATATGTAATACATTGACAACAAATTCAGATACAAATTTCACTCATAAATCTATGATGGATCTTCAGCCACCAAAAATATTTTACGGTTGTCATGCTGACATAGAGCTGCAAATCTTTCAAAGATTTATCTTCAAGAACTTAACAATAAAAGCATCTAGCTGTGCAGTCATTATATAACGTACCCATCATCACGCCATGGATACAGTATGCACAACTGGAATTCATGCCCTTCCCCCCTTCCTTTCCTTTCACCCCTCCCTCACAATTTTCCTGTTTGTGGTTGATAAGCTACTCTGGTTTGGTGATGCAGTCTGTGAACATCCAAGTAAAATTCTATCCCAGTCTTCTATATCAAAACTTTGTGGTTTTGTTGAACTGGTCCTACCAATGTCCTGGCTAATGATGTGAGATAAGACACTGGATATTAATTTGTATAGTCACATTTTTGGGGCAGAAAACCTGCACATCTTAACTCTTCTTCCAAAACAAAGTAGCTGGGATCCTCTCCTTAGACAAATTATGGGCACCTAAAATTGTCACACAGCAGCATCACTACATCCCAGGAACATGGAAAATCAGTTCCAGCAAGGCATATATAGATGTGACTGTGTGACTGCATCCCCACCATCAGTGACAAGCCGCCTAGCTATGAAATTTATAAGATAATTCCTTATGGAGTTAGCTAACACTGTTTCTCTTTTCACAAAATGTGTCATCTTAATGAAACTGAATCATATACAAGATCATCTAAATATTGCTTTATGTCAGAATGGCATGTCTGGGATTTGAACTGCGCCTGCCCTGCTACACCATTTTCAAGGTTCTAAGGAAAAGCCTGTCCTTCACAACAACAGATAATGGTTGTCCTACAGATGTAATTTGCTGATCCAATACCCAATAATGCTCACTTGTGATTGAATCATACCTGATAATGACAGTAACATCCCCAGATCCTGGAGGGGCTATTTGATGTGATGTTCCCATCACCCAGTCTGTCAAATACTCTACCAATTTGTTGCGAAATTTCATTTCTTGACGGAAGGCAAGATCATCCCTTCGTTTCATCATGGCTTCCACCAGTTGGCAAAGCTTTGTCTTAATGTGGATAGCAAGTACTGTCAGATCAAGATGACGAACATACCTGTTAATATGCAAAATGAACTGGTAATATCCCATCTGTGATTACTTTCACTCTCCCTTCATATGTTCCTAAATCAGGCAGCCTACTTCTTTGCACTTTGTAACATCACAATATACACAGAGAGTGTACTTATTTGACAAACATGCACCAACTTTCATAAAAGTAATAAACTTAAAGTTCTGAATTAAATTTTATTGTATTTTATGATAAAAAATTTAATTGCAAAGCACATAATTTGTCAGTTCACACAAGCTTTTTATGCTAAGATTTTACTGCATTGATACAAGGTATCAAAATATTAACTCATATTTTTTAATAAAAATCTACACCACAAATTATTAACTTGCCTGACAATAGCCAACATCATGCCTTCAATACTGGTAACACCAAGGTGTTCTGATGGTTGGTCTGTTTTACTGTCCAGCACATTCTTCATGATGAATATGATGTGTTCAATAAACTGTGTGTTGATGTCAGAGACAATTACCTACAATAAACACATTCACTTATTAACAATGGTAGCAGCCTACATGAACCTACTCATGCATGTTACCTGAAGCTGTCTACAGTGGAATATAAGAAACATTTACTAAGAAAGCGAATTCCTGGTCCAACCAGTAACATATATGGAGAACTCACATAAATAAGTCCTTGAAAACTGTATTACAACACTGCAATAAGTGTTTCTAAGTAACAATACACAATTGGTACATAAATATACCTGTCCTTGTTGATCGAAGAATTTCTCAACAATGGCTTTTATCTGGTCAAAAAGAATAGGATAGAGAGCTGGAGACATCTCGTGGCCCACTAATTCCTTCACATGTTTCTGTATCTGGGCACCAAATTTTTCATTGTTGCAAACCAGTAATCGCAGTAACTGACCCACAAACCTACACAAAAGAGTAATAATACATGCTGTAATGACCAAGATTTCATTGCCCTTTGTTGTCAGAAGTCGTTTACATTTACTTCAATCTTAGCAGATGCATTACTTCTTGATTTCTGCAACTGCTTGCAGTTTGTCACTAACCCTTAGCGAATGTCATTAAATTTGGGCCCACCTTAGTAGACACATTCCTTTATATTAACTCTGACTGGCTACTGATGAAGTCATAATGTCATGTTGACAATTTCAATTGGTTCCCCATCACATCAAAATTATTAACAGTAATGGAATTGTAGTCTGCAAGCCTATTTTGCACAAAGTTATGCCAATGTAAGACAACATGAAGAAATCAAAGATTCACATCACATTTCTACTAATTCTAAGTAAGTCTTGTTATTCCACTTTTCTGAGGGTGTAATTCTAATATTTCCTCCCAAGTATTTTCAAAGGTTTAAATGTCCGACTATTACCCAGAGACTACAGACAAAGTCCAGTGTCTTCCTGTGAAGTCCAACCCCAAAAGTTCTATAAATAAGGGTATTTCCATAATTTAGATTGGTTATGCAACCTGTATATACCGTATAACAAAAGGGAAGTATTTGGAATTTATTTATCACTATACAACATGTTACCATACCCTATGTTAATGAGGTATACCTGTGACCAACTAATGACAGTAGAATGGTATATGACAATTAAGAGTGACATCAATTTACAAAAGTTGTCAGACCGAACATCAATAGTGGACTCCTCAGGAAACCTCTAATGTCATTATAATAACAACATGGTCACTATAATCAGTGACTGCAGCTGTTACAATGTTATTACAATTTTTCAAGGTTCTTTTCTAAAGCCAGTGTTTACACTTAGGAGGTTCTGCCACCAATATCAGTTGTTCAAAAGAGAGTGATATTCAAAGAGAGAATGAAAGCTTAAAATATTGAAATGGATATTAATGTCAATAAAAATAAGTTTTACTTATATAAAATAAAGGAATTAACAATATACAGTATGAAAAATTGGTCTACTTTAACGATGTGCATTCTCATGCCCCAGGTATATGAGTGAGTGGCTACCATCTTACAAACCGAATGAACTTACTGAGTAACAGGGCAATACTGTACATCCTGACTTGAGTTGGCCAGTTTCCGAGGCTCCAGACTTGGCACAGGAAGCAAACCCAAACCTGATGATGGTCTTGATGGGGATTTACGTTGCAGACACACTCCTCCAAGTGCACACAGGAAACCAGTCATATTCGCCCATTCATTGATCTGATCCTGTAACACACACATCTGCCCAATCCGTCACATGCCAGTAAACAAGCGAAAGTAGATGTGAAGATACCAACATTCAAGTTCAGAAGAAATGCAACTGTCTGAAACTAAATTAATATTTTTGAATCTGTACAGTTCAACAAAAATACATGCATATATGCATATATATATATATATATATATATATATATATATATATATATATATATATATATATATATATATATATATATATGATGATGATGATGATGATGATGATGATGATGTCAAAATGTGACTGAAAGTGTGTCCCAACATAATCAAAAGTAACTATCACAATACAAGGACAGAAGTACATCCAATAAATGTAATTACCCTTTCAATACACATAACTACATTTTTACTAAAATATGACAACTTGCTACATGTTTTGACCCTTTCCAGTCATACACAGGCAAGTTCACTGTTATAATTAACCTTTAAGAACCATGCGTCCTATATATAAGATGGGCGTACTGCTACCCTCCAGATGTTGCATTTTATATATTTTTTTCAACAAATATAAGTACTGAATATTTTAAACATGGTGCACACTCTCCATTTTTCTCTTCAAAATGCCGTTTCTTTCATAATGCTACCTTTTTTGGTTCCTGTATTATTCACATTTTACATACAGGGCATGCTAAAATTTAAACGTAAAACTCCAGTGCCAAAAGGTTAAACATACAAGGTGCTACCCAAAGTTCCTGAAATTCCTCTGCCGCAGCTTAACCATTTACCGAAATTTCTATTCACCTCCATCCCCTTCAAAGTAGTCCCCTTCTGCATTGATACAGCAATCCAAGCGGGGTTTCCATGACCTGAAGCACTGCTGGAAGTCATTTCGCAACAGCATCTTCATCACATCCTGCAATTTGGTCTGGATCTCTTCAGTGCTGTCAAAAGTTGCTCCTTGAACTTCAATTTCATCTTCGGGAATAGGAAAAAATCATAGGGGGTGAGGTCTGGTGAGTAGGGAGGGTGGGGGATAACTGTCGTCTTCGTGGAAGCCAAAGACTGCTGCACAATGGGCGACGCATGAGCTGAAGCATTGTCATGATGCAGGGCCCAGGAGTTGTTGCACCACTTGTCTGGGCATTTGCACCAAATGTTTTTCCTCTATCGCCCCAGAATGTCACAATAGAATTTTCCATTCACCATCTGTTCTGGTGGAACAAATTCCTTATGCACATGCCTTCGATGTCAAACTTTTGCCACATTATCAGTCGTGGCTCTGGTCGAAGGTCGTCAGGACTGCTCTTCATCGTCGACTGACATCCATCCGTCTTGAAATGCTTACACCACTTGTAGGTTTGCGTTTGGCCTAAGGCATTACCACCAAATGCTTCTTTAAGCATTCTGTGTGTTTCCGAAGCTGTCTTGCTGAGTTTCAAGCAGAATTTGATGCAAATCCATTGCTCCTTCACATCAGTCATTTAGCAGGTCAGTACGATCGCAAACCACACTAACAAGACATCACAAAAATGCAAAGAAAAAACACACATGTCCTCACAGCAGAATGCTGCTTGGCAGAGTGGTTCATAAAGGGTATAGCTTGCGATACCTAGCGGCATACAACTGTACTACAAACAGTTTTCACGTGGCACTCCAATTTTGGGGACTTTTGGGTTGCACCTCGTATACTATACGAACTTATAGTACCACATTACCTTGATACCCCAGGTTTTTATCACATACACAGATAATGTTTAGTCAATATTAAAAAACTTTTACAAGTTTGAAGTTTAAAATACAAAATATACATAACTTCACAATATCTACAAATACAATAAAAACCTGGGATCCAAAGGTAGTGTGGCACTGAATACTTCTCCTATTCATTTTTGATAACTGAACTTACCTGAAGATGATCAGCAGGGATCAACACATGTAGCTTGTTGTTATATTTCAATACAAACATAGTTGTGTTGACTGACAGTGTAACTGCATTTATTGCAATAAAATGTAAACCAAATGCACCTTTTTTTTTTAAATAAATTTAATTTAATTTTCATGATATCGTCTATAGGTACATGTTTTGAACCTGAGGGCTCATCTTCAGAAAGACAGTTGTAATAAGTACAGGTATGGTATAACATACGTCTACACGTACGATACACCCTGGTATAGCAGAGATGGTTATGCTGAAATTACAATAAGAGGCTTTTATATTAAGTATAAAATATGTGAACTTTAAATACACTGATACACACATACAACATAGAAGTTAAACCTTAGGACATAAATATAAAAATATGTGATATAAAACAGTCACTTGTTACATTAAAAGTTTTCAGGAAATGCAATACAGTGTCTCGGAATGTGACATTAAGTGAGATTAGAATATTATTGTATGTTTCAATGGTAGAAGCAGTCTTGTAGGTGGAAGAGCATGTTCAGGACTGAGATCTAGGAAGTTGGTAGAGTATCGAAGTATTGATTGGTGTATATTGCAGGAGGTGATGTGATGCAAGGGTCAAAGATCACCTAGTATATGGGGTTGTTTTCACTTGCGTTTTATTCTGGTAAGAGTTCCTCGTGGAAACGGTGTGATTGGATGCAGAATTGTTCATAAGGAATTAATAGCAGGGTTCTGGTGATCTCTTTCAGGAGGGACATGGTAATATTAACGGGTCATGCTCTTCCACCTACCAGACTGCTTCTACCATTGGTACGTACAATAATATTCTAACCTCACTTAATGTCACATTCCGAGACACTGTACTGCATTTCTTGAAAACTTTTAATGTAACATCTGACTGTTTTATACCTCATATTTTTATATTTATACCATGAGGTTTAAATTCTATGTTTTATGTTTATATCAATGTATTTAAAGTTCAAATATTTTATACTTAGATGGTCTAACAAAGCCTTTTATTGTAATTTTAGCATCACCATACTCTGATATACCACAGTGTACCACACATGTAGACATATATTATAAAGTACCTGTAGTTATTACACCTGTCTTCTTGAAGATCAGCTCTCAGGTTCAAAACAAGCACATGTAGAAGATATAAAAATTAGAATTAAATTTAGTTTAAAATAAGATGCAATTTATTGGTTTACATTATATGATTATATTACAATCCATGGTACGAAAGCATAAAATTTGCATTTATTGTATATATTACCAAGGCACAAGACGGAAGTCTCCCATGAAAATAAAAAATAAAAGTTTGCTATACACAAAACTACATTGTCTAAAAGCATGGCATCTAATTCACTCACTGCATAGACAGCACTGCTTTGATACCATTTACCTACATGGTAGCACAAAATATCATACGGTGAGATCAGGTTCATATAACTAAGTATTATTTATAAATAATGGTACCCCCAGTAAACACAGCCAGTATAGTGGCTTTGTAAGAGACCAGACAATCTGGGGTTCAAAACCCAGCAAGGGGCAAAAGACTTCTTTTGTTTCCAAAAATCTAGACTGGCTCTGGGGCCCAACCAACCTCCTCATCAATGTATGCCAGGAGCTTTCTCCAGGTATAAAGCCACCTGGACAGGCAACTACCCACTCGCCTCTTTCGAGTGCCAAGGTTCAGAGTGAGTGGAACTAAATCTCCAGTCCCATTGTATGCCTTCATGGCATAACCAGGGACAACTTTACCCCCTACTTTTCACTCTAAGAAAACATTCTAATAAAATGTTATATTATAGTAACTCAATAAAGCCAAAATTTTTAATGACACTGGCATGCAGCCATCACTGTCTATGGTATTACTTCTGCCTCAATGTCTCATAGCATAATACCACAGCTTATCACTGCTCACCTCAAGTTCATGTTCTGAGTTCTGATGGGAAGCCCGTCGTTTGCCTACAGAACGATGAAATGATTCCACTTGACCATCTTCTAATTTTGCTTTGGGATATGATGTCAACATTTTTGTAGATACCTCCCAGTTGCGAAATGTTTCCTCCCAAGCCTAAAAAGATTATTTACTTCAGTGAACCAGTCACAATTAAAGGAGTATATAAACTTGTTGTACCATGTGTCTATAGCACAACTGACAATTATTAATTGGATCTACTACTTCTTAGTAAATTAACTAAGTAAATGTTGTACACATGGTTTTCTCTCACACAGTATCTTGGACCACACAGTTTGTAGTACAGTATGAATATGGCTCTGTCAGTTTACAGTATGATAATATGGGATACTGTTACAGACTCTCTTCAAAAATATCTTATACAATTAAGAAAAGAGACCAGATTATCAAAATTGTCAGCACATACTCCCAGAAAATTCCTGAATTGAAACCATACAGAACTGAACCAGTCTGTTAGCTTATAACACACTGACTTGAAGGTATCCATTCAAAAAACTACTGGAGCAATAAGAAAGGGATCTGTAAGAACTGCAAAGGTAAAGCAATCCCATTACCGGCCTAGACAGGCCCTGAGGGTTCCAGGAGGTTGAGACTCCCAGATTTCAAGACAATCAGCACATGAAGGTGGTAAGATTGTCAGCCCTATTCACCAGCCACCTTTACCCCCCCCCCCCCCAAGGAAATATTCCTGGTAATAATTTCTGTTAGAGGCTGAAGCAACCCCATGGCCATAGTGCGGCTGGAAGGATTGTGTCAATGAAAAATTCCAATGACACCATCAGGAATCGAATCCACGACCTTCACAAGAACTGTAAGTTCTTTATTTTATCATGACAACCACCGGCTGAATTGTGCCAGCAGTATCTAGCTCTTCATTGGAGCAGCTAAACAATTTTCAGCTGGCTCCCAAATATTCACACCGCATAATTAACACATAAATTATATTCACTGTGCTACGGGAACAATGGTTAAAATATTCTGATGCAGGTTGGTTTTCCTAAGCACCCCATTCCAAATGGAAACAAATATACTGCTGTGACAAACCTACAAGTACCCATATTACAAGCACCCATATTGTACCTGAACTGCAACAGGGTGAAAAATTTACAGCTGTGCTGTAATGGTTTGAAAGAGCTGGTCAAACAACTGGCAGTGAAGTTGCAACATACAGATTTTTAAACAGGTAATGAATGGTTGGGCCAATAAATACAATATCTTACAATGTAATATTCAGAGAGTGATAAAAATAGCTATGCTATTGCATGTGATGTCACCAGTGCCCAAAGGGTCAGACGGATTGCAAAATTAACCAACGATCAACAGCTGTGTGTTTTAACAAATATCAATATTATGCTTATAATAAAAGATGACATATCTTACTGATCTGCTGATCTCATTCCAGATTTGAACACAGATATCTTAAAGTTTTATACTGTAAATAAGACTCAGCTAATGTCTTGTTAAATACCCAAACGGCTTGCGAGTTCAGATGCTGGACAACATTAATACTCTAAGAATGGACAATGTTTCCATAATTCTAGAGCCCAAGCTACCTATTTAATTAAAACAGATTCATTGTCACACGTCTTACAGTTGTTTGTGCAAAAGCGTTTGAAAACTTTAATTAAATTCTCCTGTCATTCTTGCTGTAAACAAAGTTAATTTAAAACTTAAAATAAGTACATTTTACTCTCGAACAACGAATCTATACTCACTGGTTGGACTCCATTTACACAGTGCTCAATCTTTCGTAACAAAGCCATTATTCGTTTCTGCAAAGCTGCCCGACCTGTAAAAAAATCATCAAATTGTTCTTCTTCATAACTGTCTTCTAGCTGATATCAGTTTGTGACACGTAATGTATAATGGTATAACACAATGCTGTCTTTTCTTAACACTACTAATAATAAAATTATTGGTACAACTGGCAATGAAATAGTTCATTTACATTAACATTTAAATGAATGGGTTGGTATTTAAATTTTCATGCATGGTTTATGAAAAACATATTACTCAAACAGAAAAAGATAAAATTATGAAATAAGTGACAATTTGTGGAAAACAAAACAGAGATTATGCAGCATGTCATAAAAACTGCAATAAACTTCCTTGTTGCTTAAATTAAATTTCTTGGGGTGTTCCTTGTCATGTGTTCACACATGCGAACATACGGCATTTAAGGTTAAGAGTACTTAAACATATGCCTTGAATGTGTTCACATAGCTCCGTTTTCGTTCTCAGCTAGGGCCTTAAGTTAAACACAGGAACTGACGTACTGTATTTGAAATCCAAGTTTTGAAACCAACAGCATTAATATATTCATTACTCAGCAATTACATGACATTTCACACTTCATGGTTACACAGATGCCTATAAGAAATTTTAGTAGCAACACAAACGATTCCACTGGCTGTAACTGGCTGTGTAACAAAAAATTAAAAATAAAATATGCATTTCAATGCTTGAAAGTTCTTACCATGATTTCTGAAGGAAATGTGCAAAGCAGATAATGTTAAATCCAGTGATCAAATTAGTTGCACAACTTCATAAGCAGTCAAGGAAAAACTGTTGGCTCTGACAGAGTATACTTACCTGAGGAGCTAAGTATAATCATGGCAGTGAATGTGTTTACAGTAAGATTAAGATATTTAAAAACAAATATCCTTGTAAAATACTTAAAGCAGGAAATATTATAGATTTTACTCAAAAGGTATAAGTGTAATGTTTACTACTGAAACCATGAAGCATTTTGTGCTGTGTCTCATCAGTGAAGAGGAATGAGATTTCTCACAGCAGTACATAATAATAATAATAAAATTCACTTTCAGAACACTTAGAAAGTAAATTTTGGATCACAGGGGGGGGGGCCTTTGGAAATTTTGTGTACTCATATTTCCACAAGACTGGGAATGTATTTTGGATAATCATTTCTCTTCACGCTGTCAATGAAACATTTTTGGTGTGGTGCTGCAATTAATTCTGGGTGCAACCTGCAGAATATGGGGGGGGGGAATAAATAAATAAATAATAATAATAAAAAAAGAAGCCAAGGGTAAACTCCCAATGGGGCCATACACGAGTGGCCAAAATTGGTCAACATATGTGCTGTGTTATTTGGTATTTTAACCTTCCACCCTGTGACAAAGCGTATGTGTTGCTCGTTGCCAAAGAGGTAAAACTACATTTTGTATCTACCTCTAACATGTGTCAAAATTAGATAAACTTCATACGGTTCATATTCCGCACATTTATCACATGAATACAACGTTAATACCAACAAACGCACAACAGTATTTTGATGTAGTTATATTACAAGGTATCCTCCAACATGTTTTAGCCACTTATGTGGCCATCTTCAGGAAGGTATAAAAAAGAACACAATTACAATAATGTCAGAACCACTCCACCACTGTAAATAAGCATATAATCAGAAGAATACTCTGATTATATAATTATTTTCAGTGGTGGAGTGTTTCTGACACTACTGTAATTGTAACTGTGTTCTTGTTCATACCTCCCTGAAGATGGCCACATAAGTGCCGAAATGTGTTGGAGGATACCATGTAATAAAACTACATCAAAATACTATTGTGCATTTGTTGGTATTAATGTTGTATTCATAAATCTAGATCACCTTGTACATACAAATGGCATCACTTAAAGCTCCTTACTTACTTACTTACTTACTCACTCATTCACTCACTCATGTGGGGTAGGAAAATAATATAAAATAATACAAATGCATCCCCTTCTTCCAAGACTCCTTTGAGAAATTCGTAACCATGGATTCTTTTACTTAGAGGGGG
>Ga0268261_10001943_pt1 | contig 14634 bp, 17 predicted proteins | sample TergutNc150P1_FD_190353 | JGI IMG/M metagenome (GOLD analysis project Ga0268261, IMG submission 190353) | Nasutitermes corniger P1 segment gut microbial community from laboratory colony in Florida, USA - Nc150 P1 (SPAdes) (version 2) | ecosystem: Host-associated > Arthropoda: Insects >... | reverse complement strand
TTCTTATAGTGCTTTAAGAGATCTGGATTGTTATTGTTCCTACATGCAGTGAAGAGTTCTCTTTTATGCTTACAGGATGTTAAAATTCCTAAAGTAATCCAATTTTTATGTTTTTTGCTAATGTGAACCTTTTTTAATGGAAAGCTGGAGTAAAACATTTTCAGATAAGAGTGCAGAAAGGAATTAAACATGATATTGATGTCATCTGTGGAGAATATAGTATCCGAAGTTTCGTAGCTTAACTTGGTGAGGAAATCATTTATCGTATGGTCATTTATGTTCCTAGTTACTCTCTATATTCGCTGTATTTCTGTTGTAGTTGTGTGGCATTATGTGCGACATGTTGCAAACCATTTGGCTTATCTTCATGGGCTCTCTCAGGTTTCTGTTGTAGTTTTTCTTTTTTGTTACAGATTTTTGATGGTATGTGATAATTTATTCTTATATTATACTACTTTTGCAGTATGTTATTTCAGTCTGTGGTACGTATTAGTATACATCTTCGTCTGCAGTGGTTAACCCTGCTGTTATGAATTATAGATATTATGCTGTATGGAAAATGACCCTAGTCTGAGACATCTTCATGCACTAATTATAACCAGTTTGCACCAAGAAAGGGTTTACCATTGCAGACCAAGAAATACGTACTAAATACATAGAAGGAAGCCAAAGTTTACTAAGGCCTGTAGTACTGCTGCTGCTGCTGCTGATGATGATAATACATACGTTGACTCCCATGGAAGTACTTCAAAAACAATTTAAAGTAGGAGTCAGTTATCTTGTGCCATCTGTAAAGCTGTAAAAAACTAAACCCCAGTGGAATCCTAAGGGCATCCATGATTATGATTTTGAAGCATGTTGGGTTTAGTATAACAAAAACCACTACAAAAATATATTGGTTATATTAGACAGTGAACAGTATCTGTTTATTACTGATGTAGTTACATTTGTGTTTGCTACAGATAATGTTTGAGATAGCATTCATGTAATGGTAAATAGTTCATCATGTAAAGAGTGTTGGTTGTAAATAGCTGTATATCACATTCAAAAACTTGCCCTCATTTCATGGAAGAGTCAGTTTATATATTTGTATATATGTGCTTCTCAGTTACAATGCTGGAACTTCTGTAACATGGTTTGATTGCTGCTTGCAGGCTGGTACTGCAGCACTGTGTTGCTGTCAAACGAAGTCACAGCTGTTTGTATCTACTCGTGGTCAGAACGGTGTGGCAGGAGAGATGTACTGCCAAGCAATGGACACGCTGGATGATCGGTTGGTCGGCTGTTGTAATGTTGTCACTACACAGGACACAAGGCTGTCCCGGCCCAGTCACCGGGTACCATACCTGATTTTGTGTGATGTTCATATGCAGCGATTACTGCGGCACAACTGCTGTCCAGGCTGTGGAATGTTCTGCACTCAGGTTTGCACATAGTTTTGTATGGTTGTTTGGCTTCTTTACATGTGGGGGAGAAGTGAAGTCATACATGGCTGTGGTAGGAAAACATGAAGGAAAGAGACTACTTGGAAGACCTAGACATAGGCAGGAAGGAATTAGTGAAATGGATTGTAGAGAAATAGGATGGGGTGACATGGACTGGATTTATCTGTCTGAGGATAGGGACAAGTATCAGGCTTTTTTGAACATGGTAATGAGCGTTTGGGTTCCATAAACTGTGGGGAATTTCTTTATTGGCTGAGGAACTAGCACCTTGTCAAGAATGTATCTGTTCCCTGGGGTTAGTCAGTATGAAATGTTCCTTGGGTAAGGATGGGAAGGTGTATAGTTTTGCTAGATGAGATTGTCTGAGCTTGTGGTTACAAACCTGTTCTACTTCGACCCAAAATTGGACATTGTTATAAATGTGATGCTTGTCTCCATCTAGTGCTGAGGTTAAGAATTAGTGGTACTGTACCTCCACACCTTCCTGCCCCATGTGCCTTCATGGTGTGCACAAGGAAACCTTTATAAAATTTATACTGTAACCTGCCATGAAGGCACAGAGGGGGAGTAGAGGTATAGCTATATTATTTTTGAATCTCAGTGCTGGATGGGATGGGTTGTTAACACCAGACCCTGGCTACTTTACCCTTAGGAATGACCAGGTACCCATTTTATAGGAGGCTTGGTGGGCACCAGGGGCAGTCTGGATGGGTGTGGAAAATGTCACCCCCCCCCCCCCCCCCAATGGGATTTGATCCCTGGACTGTCCAGTCCATAGTGAGTTGCTTTACCAATTACACTATCCTGGCTAACAAGGAAAACTTTGCTGTTACTAATGGTAATGAGTCATTCATAGGTAGATATTTATTTGTGTCATTTATTTCGGAATATTTTTATTGTATTGAAAACTTTACTTTTCCTGTTCATTCGTCAGATGTTTGCTAAGTGTGGAATTGTTATTGTGTTTGGCTGTGATTAGTAAGTTAATTGGTTTGTTTTGTTCGTGGTATAGGGGAAATTTGTACAGTGTGCTTCTTCACACTGGTACCATCGCGACTGTCAGCTGACAGTTGCTTCGTCATCTGCGTGCCCTCACTGTGGTCTTGATTCTCCTCTCACTGATGTGATTCTTACTATGAAGTCAGGCAAGAACCCTGTGTTTTTACCACAACAGAAGCCACCTAAGAAAGTGTAAGTAGCATTTGTAATGATTTTTTGAGCAGCCTGGTGTGAAGTGCATGTATCTGTGCGTGCTTCATCTCCAAAACTGTTTAACAACATTTGTTCTCATTTTGTTGAATTCTGTTTCCCATTTACCAATACATGTGTCTGAGCAGCTACAGGATACTGGAGCTGTCAGTATGAAGTCCTTATTTATTTATAATTAAAGTTCCAGGAATAATATATATTATGCAGGTGAAGTTAAGTGTTTTATTTAACAGTGTTATTTGCTCTGTTTGTATGATGTTGGTGATAGATGAGTGGATGAGAATGTAATATTGGTGGAATAATACTGACAAGGAAAAGTGCAGTACTCAGAGAGAAATCCACACCAGTGCCACTTTGTCTACAGCAGATCCCACATGGGCTGGCCTGGGATTGAATGTGGGACTCCACTGTGAGGGGCATATGACAAACCACCTGAGCCATGGCATGGCTAGGTGAGGTTAGATTTATAGTGTAAATAGATATAGCAAACTCTCCACATTGTGATATTGAGGTTAAAAGGAGGAGGAAGACAATTAGAAGATACTTGAAAATAAGGTGATTGGGAGACCATTTGGAAATGACAGGTGACCTGACTGAAAACCAGGAAGTTAAACACTGAGCAGTCTTGTCATAATACATTACTTAGTGATGGTTTGGTTGTTCATGAATGGTGTCTTGGGTTGCCTAGTGTTGTAGCATTCCTACAGGAAACAGTAAACAAACAAGGAGACTGACTGACTCTGTGGAGCAGAGTCCTTCTTGAGAAGTTGATAGTTGATCTGGCATGTGATGCCATGACATCCGAGAATACTGTTCGATGTAGGTGACGATGGCAGCACAGTCCTTTGCCTAAAGACACAGCATTGTGTCCCAGAAGGCTTCAGTCTTCAGTAGCATTGGTGGGAGAACCTCAAAGATCTTAGTTCCTGAGCAGATTGGGAAGTTCCCTGCATTTTATGGAGCCAAACGTTTCATTACTGTGTTCACAAGATCCTGATGCAATGAATGTTTGAAATGTCAAAAGCATTCAGTACAGTACTAAGGTGAAACATTTCATCCAGAGAAAGAGTTTATCCTTTTTTATGTTTTTTATTTTATTTTTTTTTATATTTTTTTAAAGACATTTCCAAGGTATTATGATATGATATGATATATTTAACTGCAATTGGGTAGCCACCTGGTGGCAGTTGTTCAGTACACATGTACACACAAACAATACAGGGAACGCCACAAAACAAACAATACATAGTTCAACACAAAAATACGTAGAACAACACAAAAAATACATAGAGCAACACAACAACTAGGAAGAGTGCGGGCCGTTCCCCATCTTACAATTGTTAAAGATGGAAACTGGTATTTTTTTTTTCAATTCATTTGTAATGTGATATAGGAAATGAATGAAAACTGAACTATGAATGTCAGTAGATACAAATATTGACATTTGAAAAGAATTAATGTAAAAAGTATGATATTAAGGTACAGTTGTCACTTTGTTTAAGCCCCATTCCATGAAGTTGTGTGATGTAAAGCATTCAGCAGGAGATAGGGGTCTGCATTTAGTATTGTGCACCTTCATTTGTACTGTCACAAAAGGAGTCGCCTGTACCCATGGGTAGATTGCTGGTTGGGACCTAAAACCAATCTGGGACAAAGAGAAACATTCTTCCCATGCTGGGAATTGTGTCAAGGTTGTTCAGCCACTGGCTGTTGATGTCATTACTTCACAGTTTTGAGGTATACATACACAGTAGGTTCTTTCATTGACAATATGTGTAGCTCATTGAATTTAATGACCAGGCTACAGGCTGGATGATTCACGAGTCAAGGTTTGATTCTTGCAAGTTGCAACAGATATTTCTCTTCTTCACAGCATCCAGACCAGCTGATGGCCCCATTTGGCCTCCTACAATATTGGTACTGGGTGTTCTTTCTTTGGATTAAAGCAGCCTGGGCATGGAGCCAATCACTCAGGCCATATAATGCTGAGGCTAAGAATAAGTGGATTTGTGTCTCCACTCCTTCATATGTTTTCATGTGATGGTGCTGTTAAAAAAGGGAAAAAGTCAAAGTTTACTGTAGAACAGGCCATGAAGGCCCAGAGGGGGAGTAGAGGTAAAGCTCTACTCTTTCTTTAACCTTGGTGCTAGATGGGGATGGGTGGTGAATGCCATGCCTCCACCCACTTTATCCCCATGAAAGAAACTCGGAAGTGGTGCTGTTAAGGATATGGGACAGTTTCTGTACCTTATTATACTGAAATATTATAGACTAAATTTTGTTTCTTTTTGCTTTTTGCAGGCCTTCTGCAAAAATGACGTTTAGCACCAGTAGGGTGGGTGCAAAGACAGAAGAGGTGGTGCTGAGAGAGCCAACACCTCCACTAGTGCCACCAGCAATGCTGAGTTCGCAGAGTCTTCCTACAGCATTGGACAAGGACAAGTTAGCCAAGTTGTTGAGTGTTGCTTGCAGCATGTGCAAACCCATGACCCCTACACCCAGGTCTGTGTTTTCATGTTTTGCTTTTGCTGACACCACTCTGTGCTGCAGGTGTCTTGAATGAGGTGAAGAAATCTTGGGATTGAGAACAGATGCTGATACAGTAAATTCTCATTTTGAGTGGTGGGACTTAGGAGAGGTGCCAGCCTTACTATAAAGTTGGCAACACTTGTTATCTAAGTTTTAGCAAAGGGAGTGATGTCAAACTGAGCCACTGGAGAAGTTGCAGTGTGTCGATACAGCATTGTTACACAAAATGCAGATGTGTGTGTGTAGTTCACCATTTATATACATTAGAATTCAACCCACTACCCACCAGAATTATATACAAAAGGCTATTTATAAGTCATATGCACTTATGGGAGATTCTGGCTTTCCTTTGTAGTATTGCTCTGCATTCATGAAAATCAGTATGTTTATGCGTGTAACACATGTTTAAAAACCATGCACATGTGATGAATTAGAAGCCAAATTCCAGCTGTTTTTTATCTCTATGATTAGTAAGGGAGGGTGCTGTAGTTTGTGTGATGCAACCTTTTAGTTTGGGCATATATTCACTTTTATAAATATCCCAGATAATGGAAGAGTACATTCTAAACATCATGCAGTATTTATTCACCTCAGATTTTTCGTATGTGGTTTATGGAAAAGTGTGCTTAAGACTGAGTGTATGTAAGGTGGGTCTGCGTAACCTGGGGTGCGTGTATGGGTGTACTGTTCATGTGTTGTCTGTTTAATTACGTATGTATTTAATTTTAGTCTGGATGACAGATAATAATTTAGGATTTCAATTGACAGTCAGAACACAACCACTAAATGTTGTTTCTTATTTATTTGTCAGAGTGACTACATGTGTCGGCCCTCATTAGGCCATCATCAGGTCACAAGTATATCATATAATAGATGGAGCTGTTCTGACTGTCAATTGAAATCCTAATTTATACTTCAAACACAACGGAGATGAACCACCTCAAGGCAGATAATAACTTCTTGAGGGGATGTTAATACAGTCCTACCAAAAGTGTGCTACTGCCTGTATGGATGTTTTCTGTGTAGTGGGGCTCCAGTACTATTTAATCATCTTAGTACTATGTATTGGTGCTGAGTGCTGATTTCATGCTTATGAGCCCACATTTCCTTCATGTGTGTTGCAGTGTGAAATCTGTGATGTGTTGTGTGCACTGAGAGCTGGCGTATGATACATATGTGGTGTTGGTAGTAATTGGCTTGCTTCTGTAGGATCATTACCTTGACAATCATTGGTTGCCACTTCCTGTCGGCTTGTTTATTATATCAGTGTAGCCCACTCAACTGACTGCCCACATGTGTCACAGAATGGCAGCATAAAGTGCCAAATTATAGTTGTAACACCAAATAAGAACCGTTCATTTTAAAACTTGATGTGCATGACTTTGTACCATTACCATCTATTACGGCACAGAGGATTGAGCAGTGGTGACAATACATACACATGAATGCACACACAGAGGTGACTTGCAGAAAAGCATCATTACTCTCTCTCTCTCTCTCACACACACAGACACACACACACACACACACACACACGCACGCGATGTTGCATTGAACATCTCTGCCAAGGATTGAATGAAGATTCTCTGTCAAGATGCTGCGTGAAACATTTGAAGACTAAGATTTACCTCAATTGTATTTAAAGATTCAGTTTGCTCAGTGCAGTAAACACGTACCATCTCAGTTATGAAAACTGGTAGGTTGTTGCCATACAGGGAAATTATATGATATGATATATTTGTTAAATGCAATTGGGTTGACAGCCGGTGGCAGTATTACAGTACACATTTACACACATACAATACACAGAACAACACAATGAAACAGGATACACAGAACAGAACATACATAACAATAAGAATACATAAACATAACAATAAAAATATATAATTTACAAAATTAAACAGAAGCATACCAAACATACAACCATATATACAATGATAAAAAATGGAACCAAAAGAATATGAAAGAATGTGATAAACAAAACAGCCACATAAGCAGCGAACTTCATATGATCTATATATCTTCTAATAATGTTAGACACCCTGTTACTGAGACCTTCACTACACTTCACCCAACTACACTTCACTCCACTTGTCGACTGACACTTGACTTCTTCTCATTTAAACTTCACCCAACTACACTTCACTCCACTTGTCGACTGACACTTGACTTCTTCTCATTTAAACTTCACCCAACTATACTTCACTACCCTCTCATGTGACTTAACCCCATTTAAATTTGTAACCACTCCATTTCACCTCACTTCACTTCACGGCACTTTTAGATGATTTTCACCACACTTCTATTCCTTTAATTTCACCCCATTTATAATTGCTTTCCTACCTCTGTTTCTAAAAATCGTAGGTTTACAAGGGAAAGTCTCTAACATTTCTGCAGGTAGTTATTTCCCATTTTTAATGGTCCTATTTACAAAGGAATCCTTTCCGATATCCATTCTTTGCTACCTGTTCCTAATTTTCTGAACATGATCAACCCTACTCAAATAGTAAGACCTTCACGACCTGTCGTGTATAGCTTGCTAAGCCTGTTCCCCAGAGTACGCTTTAAAAAGTGCGCATAAGTGTGCTATCATTCTATGCTGAGCCAAGGTTTCCCAGTCAGAATTCTTCGTATGTTTTGTAAATTGAGCAACTTTCTTGTGTACTTGATCTAATGCATTTATCTGCCCTTCTCTGCATGGATCCCAGCATGCAGACCCCTATTCAAGAATAGGACGTACCAATGATGTGTATGCTAAACATTTTGTATTCTTATTTCCTTTTTTGAGAACACACATTACATAGGGAAGTGCCTCCCAGGCCGTTTGTGCTGTGTAATATACTTGTTCCACCCAGTTTAAATCGCTTCATAAGATTGTTCCCAAGTATTTACAACTGCTTGCTTCCAGAATTTTTTGGTCACCAAGGGAGTAACCCACAGGATTTTTAACCTGAGCTCTCGTAAATCTTATCGCCTTACATTTACCGGAATTTATTTTCATCCCATTTTCTACCGCCCATTCCCCCAAGGTGTCCAGATCCTTCTGCAACTTCTATGTCATTTTTATTTGTGATTTTCCTATAAATTATACAGTCATCAACAAAGAGTCTAATACACAAGTCGATGTTCCTCCAAATATCATTTATGTACACTAGAAACAGTAGTGGGCCCAAAACGCTTCCTTGCAGCACACCTAGGTTTCTTTGACTTCCTTGGATAGTTGCCATCCTCCTCTAACCCTTTGTGTATGACTTAAAAGGAATTCCTGTACCCAAACGACTACCCTCGAATCCACGCCAGAGGCCTCCATTTTGTAAGCAGCCGATCATGAGGAACTAAATCAAAAGCCTTGGAAAGTCTATTATAATCGCATCTATACCAACCCCCTCGTCCAGAGTCCGTTATGTCCTGGCACACTGTGATGACTTGGCTTTCACATGAGTATCCCAGTCTAAGCCCATGCTGTCCCTCGTATAACCAATCATTCTTATCCCAGACTTGCCTCAAATACCCTGCTCTAACGTGTTCCAGTTGCTTGCAGACAACAGAGGTTAAGCTTATGGGTCTGTAGTTTGTGACTGCCAATCGATAACCCCCATTGTAAATAGGAGCCACTACAGCTTTTTTCCAGTCGCTTGGGATGGTAGCATTGTATAATGATATTTCCAGTAGTCTAGCTAGGTAAGGAGTCATGGCTTCCCCACCCAATTTCAGAATTTCACCAGGAACTCCATCTGGTCCTACTGATTTGTTTCTCCCAGTTTTTGGTAATCTTTTTCTAATAACTTTAGTGTTAATAATGAAGATTTCACCCGAGTTGGCTGATTTTATTTTCAGGGTGTTACAATTGCAGCAAAAGATGGATGCATAGTAGGAATTCAAGATGTTAGCTTTTTCAGTAGTGTCCATAATGATCATTCTGTTGTGGTCTTCGATCGCAGGAATAATTTCCCTATTTCCTTTCTGCCTTTTTATATACTTGTAGAAGTCAGACCAGCAGTTGTCTTCATTTTGTAGTACTGACTGGAAAAATGTTTCCTTTGCAGTTTTTTTTTGGCTGCCAGCAGTTCTTTAGTCTTTTCCGCTCCACTTGATATTGCTGCCCTGATTTTCTCTTGTTGTTTAATCTTCTAACCTTTACCTTAAGCTGTTTTACTTCCTTATTGTAGTATTCAGGATCAGGATTTTTTCTCAGAATTTTATGTGGGACAAAACAATCAATACTCTTCAAGACTATTTCCTGAAAATGTTTCCAAATCTCCTCCATGCAACTACCATTACTTGCCCATGATGCGAATTTATACCCCTGAGGAAACTTTGTAGACCTGTGACCTTTGTTTTGTGGTAAACAGGTACTAATCTTTCCACTTGATGCTCACAGCAATTTTCTCCCCATTCTGCTTCCAGTAGTACACTGCCATGATCACTGATCCCCTGAACATTACTGCAAGAGGTGAACACACATTCAGGCCAAACAAGGTAAACGTCAAGCAAAGCATCCCCTCGGCTTGGGCTATTTACTGCCTGAGTGTAACTGTTTTCCCGTACCAGTCTATTTAAAAATACCTGAGTCCCCCTAGATTTTCCCACGTGACCATTCCATTCCGCATAAGGTAAGTTGAGATCACCTGCAATGATGCTACACTTTGTAGTTCTTCCCATATATCCAGTCTGGTCTGTCATTTTTTCTAACAACCGCATGTCCACGTTTGGAGCTCTGTAGATGCTTATAATTTTCCACATAATTTTTGGGTTCCTGCCTTTTACGTCTACTGCTGTCATCTCATATACCTTTTCGACCCACAGTTCGGCGCAAGTAACGTAATTTCTTACACAAATAAACAGTCCACCAACGTGAGTGTGTCAGTCTCTTCTGGAAGTTTTGTAATCTGTCCTAAAAACTTCTGCATTGCTAATTTCCTCACTAAGCCATGACTCCGTGACTATTACAACATCATTGTGTTAATTAAGTTCCAGAAATCTAAAACCTTATTGTAAATACTCCTGCAGTTTACCTTCAGCAAAACCTACAGTTTATCCTCAATCATGGGTGTCACTGTCGCCACTAATCATTCTTCCTTTGTTTCATCTTCAGTCTGCCTCCTCGCCGGATTTGTTGTCACCATATCACTCTCAGCCGTCTTCCAGGCAACATCAAATGCTCTTGGATTGTCTTCAACCCCATCTCCCTAGATGTCCCCTCGCTGGAAGTCCCTCCTGCCAGGCATTGTCACTCATTCCTCATCTTCTGGCTTGCACTGGAGTAAAGTTGACCTAGGTGTCTCACTCCTCTTTGGTTAATATGAAGGCCATCTCTACCGAACTCCCAGTAGTCCACCCAACTATTTGGTTCTACAAAAGTAATCCCTAGCGTCTGTGCTACACACTTATATCTGCTGTTTACGGCTCCAATATGCTGCCATGACACGCTTCGCCTCCTCTCAATAATTGATATTTGTTCTGATATACATACAAAATAAACAAACACAGTGTGTGGGCAGAATGTAGAATTCTTGAACATTAAACCCAGTGGTAGATTAAGTGGTCACCTGGCTTGAATGGGTTAATATGCAACAGTATGTTCAGTTTCATTAGCATTGCTAATTCAGAAATGTATTGAATATTTTCCGAGTTCATTTTTTGTGAACTCAGAAATTCAGTGCTCGTGAATATTTTATTCTAGTGTTGTAGAACCATTGATCTTTCAGTATTAAGTGTGCGGTCTTGACCATGAATGTCTTAGAGTTTTGGCATTATGAGTGTGTAAGTATTGTTTTAAATTCAGTTGGAAACAAGTTGGATGTATATGCTGTTGGTTTATTAGTGTATTTTAGTTAGACTGCCCGCTTCTTGGTTGTGTGGCACCAGCTTGCTTTCTTGCTTTGACTTTTATTTATTTTAAAATTGTAAAACTCTTTGAGACTGAGAAAATAATTGATGTCATTAAAAATCCTGTCTTGTTGGATGTGATGCTGTGTTTTACTGTAGACAGGCACCAGTGTGTTAGGGGAACATGCTGATCTCTCTTCACCATATGAGGGCAGTAAGTTTCTGTGAATCATTGCTACCTTAGCTACCAAATTACACAGCATGATGTTCTTAAAGACTAGGATGATGACATTCACCTGTTTGAGAACTTCCAATCGTATAATGGATAATGTGATATATGAAGTTGTATGTTGTATCCATTGTTTGAGAATTGAGCATGTAGGATGTGCCTCGTAGTGTTCGAATACACTGTTCTGTGGAGAAATGTCGAAGAGGGTTATTAATGTATCTTGCTGCCACACTCTTTTTGGATAATGGTCATCGCAGTTTAATATTCTAAGTAAACATTTAACAGAAGGATTCTGAATTTCTATAGAACAGTAACAAAAACATGGTAAAAATTCAGGTCTTGTGAGGTGTGGCACTGTGCCATTAGGTAAGTGGCTCCTGGTGTCCTGAAGGTACTACAATTTTTTGAAACACTGGGAACCACTCGGCTGACGGTGTCATATCCCAGCAGACCTAAATTCTCAGCAGTACCGCAGTGAGAACCTTAAATCTTGCAAGGACATAGTAATTTTATTTTGTAGAATGTGGTATGGGTATCAAAATTATTTCTGTAAAGAGTGTTATGCATTTGAAGGCAGCCAAGGAAATATAGTGATTGTCTGTAATTGTGTAGACTGTAAGGATGGATATTGAAGTGTATGTTCATGTCTCATCACCAGAGTGAGAACAGAATTGTACTGTTAACACTGCCTGTGATGCAGAAGTACACAGAAATTTCCAAGTTCTTTCATTTTTCCAGACAAAATTTTAAATTTTGCTGCTTGGTTATACCCATATCTATCCAGTACAGCACAAGAGCCAGGGGTTACGATGGCAGTACATGTGCAACTTCTGTGGTCATGAACATACTTTGTTTTTTTCTTTTTAGGTACTCTTTGAAGAGTTTATATCAAGCTGCAAAATCTGGGAATGCAGAAAAATTGGTTCAGGTATTAGGTAAGGCATAATTTTTTATTTTTTTAAAGATGGAATTTAAAAGAATTATATGTTGATGTAAAACAGCAGAACTGCACTGTTTGCATGTTTGTCGGTCATAGTTGTATTATTGTGCCAGCACTTGTGCATTGTGGCATGGTTCTGTTGTGCAGACATGATTAATAATATGTGGCAGCCCCATCTGCAACCTTTCACACCCAGCAGCCACCTGGCTACTTCTACTGTACTCTTCATACATTTAGAACTGATTTGAGCCATTATGCTTTAATTGTCTAGCAAGCATGCTGTGCATGGTGATGACATGCCAAAGGCCTGGCATACAAGGGAAATGGTGTCACTCTTACAGAAAGTGGAGGTGTTGAATAAGTTGGTGATAGGGGAGTGCCTTGGTCAGACACCACTGTGGTGTGTCTGAAACAGTGATTCATTATATTAAAAAAGTGCAGACAAGATCAGGTGATGTATTACAGCCAGTGCCTTGAGCGTGGAAGTTCTTTGAGTACAACGTAATACCATTCTCAGAAAGATGGAAAAGGGCTTGTTGTGTGGTTGGAGGATAAGACATGGAAAGGATTGTCAGTCAGTGGTGCTGTGGTGAGGGAGAAGGTCTTGTTGGTACAACCACTGCAGAGAGTCTTGGGATGAGAGGAGTAGTGGCTGACATGTCAGTGAACATGGAATTCCCTGGACAAGCTGAGGTCTGTGTCTCTAAATGGCTGTTGGAAGAGCTTTGCCTGAAGCAGTTATTGACTCTCAGCGATTACCCAACCAACAGGATGACATAATCAACTTTCTCATATCATGTTAGCCCATAAAGTTCCAGAGAAGAATTCCCAGATTTGGAGGAGATTTGATATTCAGGAAGGTATTACCACCCACACTGCTGAGTTATCTGTTGGGCAGGACCCTGAGCACCTGCAAGGGCTGAGTGAATCAGAAGGTGATAAAGGTTCTGACACAGTTGTGGAGAGGCCTTGCCTGATTACCATTGCTCTGAAGAAAGGTCACCAGATGGCAGATAACTTCTTGGACAGGTGTTTGAAATCCAGGTGCTGGATGGAGGCTGTAATGGCCCTGCACAAGGAGGCATTGAAAGGTTTGCCAGAGATGGCCAAGCAATAGAAGCACCTCTTTCTTCAGTAAGTCTTCTGCCCCCCCATTACCTCCAATTGTCCCAGGAATGCCAATTCCATCCAAGTAAATACCAAAACTTTAGTGTTTCCATGTATATTAATCATTAATCTTAAATAAACATTGTCATCTTGAGATTTGTTAGGCCGTGCATCATAGTATAATTCCTTTATTAGTTCCAACTTGATACACAATTCTTATATAAACTCTGCAAAATTAAACGCCTTAAGAATTGTGTATCAAGTTGGAACTAATAAAGGAAACATTGTCATGTTGCTTGTTCGTTTGTTTTTCCTAACCCCTTGTTACACATCAGTTATAACTTTGTGATTTGCAGTTTTACCATTCACACAGTAAGGCCCCATTTATTAACAGGTGTAGTTTTATGAAATTAAATGACCACTATTGTAAAGGGAACATTTGATAGGTCTGGGTAATGTTTCTTATTTTATTTTGTAATGCTGTCAGTTACTCAATGATACAGCATCATTGATGTCAAAGAACAGTGTAAGTGCCATATGTGAGGTTTCCACAGCAGTGTTGTTGAGGACTGAAGTGGACTGAATGTAAATATGTGATGGTTTTGTAAGTCCAGAAGTGGAATGTCATAGGTAAATAAAGTTGAGTACTTACGACATCCATCATCGAGTAGAGTGGGTGAAAATGTCACAAATGAAGGAACTTGTTCATGACATCTGTGGCTTGGTTGATAAGGTGGGAGTCTCATTTGGATAATGCCAAAATGTTATGACAAATGAACATGCAGTGGGTTGCTGCAAAATTTGTGCTTCCTTTGCTGACTGACAAGCAAAAAGAGAGTCATGTCAATAAGTGTTAGGACCAGCAGGGTAAACTGCAACAGCTGGAGTACCCCCTGCTATCATCAGAAATGACAGGACTTATGTTGGCACTGAAGGGTAGATGTGATGACATCGTCATGATTCGTGAACAGTTGGAAGCTGCACTTACTGAATTTAAAATATGATTTTTGCAAATGCTTCCAGCAGTGGCCCAGTCACTGAATGCCTTGTATTAAGTTGCAAAAGAACTTTCAGAACAGCAGAGTGGAATAGAGGTTAAATCCACAGGTGCTATCTGACTGTATCACCTGGAGAAGTTAGCTGTTACCACTGACCTTGGCCTTTAGTTCCTACTCAACAATGTGAGCATCTTGGTCGGTAAATCCAGGTGCACATACTGGCTCATAAGGGAAGCAGTAGGGATTGGGTTGCACCCAGGCACCATAAACCAGGAAGACAGGTTCTCCCCCAAGCAGTTCGTGAAAGTGTTTTATCTGTTCCCTGGAGGAGGAGGAGGAGGAGGA
>Ga0268261_10001942_pt1 | contig 14640 bp, 9 predicted proteins | sample TergutNc150P1_FD_190353 | JGI IMG/M metagenome (GOLD analysis project Ga0268261, IMG submission 190353) | Nasutitermes corniger P1 segment gut microbial community from laboratory colony in Florida, USA - Nc150 P1 (SPAdes) (version 2) | ecosystem: Host-associated > Arthropoda: Insects > Digestive... | reverse complement strand
ATTGCTGCCACCAGTCCAACAATGGACATTAAACATTGAATCAACCTTGCTACTTTCACTTATTGCAAGTTATACACACGAACAAGTTTAAAATAATTTATAACGCAATCCAATAAAGTAAAAGTATTTAATAAAATTATTCTATATATATAAAAGTGATAATATAGCAAAGAAATAAGATCAATATAATTGATTATATCCAGTAATAAATACATAAATTTATTTACAATTTCTTACTGATTATTAAATTATTTGTCTCGCTCCTTTATATATGAGAGTACACGTGAATTTAGAACTTATATACGCAAATTTAATTTGCAATTTGCTCGACTCGGATAAAGAATTATTTAGTAATTCAAATGCTGTTTGCGCGACTTACCTTGTATTATTATGAAGCGGTGAAGTCTCGCGAACATTGCAGTCACAAAACCTTATCAAATTATAGCTTCCACTATGCTTTCACAATGTTTCCAATAATTTCTCTTTCAAAGTAACAGGTACCTAACGCCCGTAAAACGAGTGAGGGCATTAACCTAGGTGTACTGTGTTATATAGATGAGTGACTGATCAGGCATTCCAGCAAAGGTAACAAACTTACGCGTCACACAGTGAGCTTAAGGTGCAGCAAACCACTGTGGTATTGCTGAGTGAGTAGTAAATAAAGAATTGCTAGATTTCTTGTATATCAAACGTCTAAAATTTTGTTGCCTGCTTTCTGTCTTTAACAAATTAATTCTTATAAATTCAGACATACACTACATACTTTATAACTTTGTAAATTTATATTCATGATGCGTCAAATAAGCTATGGTCTGTTAGATGTCTTGTGCTTCACTGGCTTCACAAGGTCAGAGTGAATACTGACTTGCATGTAGAAATACAGAGGAAGGTTCACACTTTGGGTCTGTCGCACTGACTGATTTCATTGTAGTGAATTCAAGGTTCTGAAAATTGTGCTATCTTAAAGACATAATTAGTCTCGAAAGAAGTTGATTGTTCTGTTATGGCCGGTCCGCTTTCTCGGCAGACATGTATATGTATATATATATGTGTGTGTATATATATATATATATAAAACACACATTGCTTTATGAGGCAAACATGTCGTCTCCCTTCCACTGAAATTTTCCTCAGTCGTTAAAGATTTTACTCGCAGTTTCATTGGAAAAAAATCCGAAAAACATGGTGAATTTAAAGAGAAATTCACTATTGTATTGTAGTGAATAATTGAGAATTTTTTCTTTGTTGAATTGTTTGAAGTGGTTTAGTTAATTTTGATGGTTAGTGTACGAACACCAGACTTCCCTTTGTTTACATGGTTGAGCGTGAGAAAAGACTGTCAACATTTTGGATTAAGTTACGTTGTGTGAACCGCTGCCCAAGCTACAGCGCGTGGAAATGCTGAGGGACGCCGCTAGTCTTAGGGCGGGGTCCAGCGAAGGTGATAAAAGCTTTTGTATTGCTTTGTGCGAGAGCTCTGACGCTCCAGCATCGCTAGGTTCAACATGTTCGAGTTGTGTGCACCTCAGTGCCAGACTATTGATTTGGGTTCAAAATTGCAACGTTGTAAAGTATAATGACAAAGGCGATACAACTATTTTATAGCCTGTGATCAAAGAACAAAGAGTACTGTAAAGTTCAGAGTGAACTAAAATCATACGGGAAGTACTGACGTATATGATTCATAAAAGTGTGTTGTATGAGTAGGTACAAAGAGAGATATCAGTGTTGTGAATCTAACAGTCGAATATATGCTTTGTATTATGTTTAGAATAATATAAGTTGTTGGAGTGAATTGCCATTTTCTTCTATTGTGGTAAATATAGTCGATCTTTGTATATGGCTTACAAGAAATAATATTAAAACGTACGGTGGCAGCAAACCCAATACAAACTTCCACCCCATTTTAAGACTGTACTCCTAAAATAACAGTGGTCAGTCTAAGCCGGCCACTACAGTATGCAGCTGTCATAAGCTGAGTAAAAACGAAGATGCATTTCATGACACTTCTTTTTTATATACCGTCACAAATTATCAGTAATCAAGGATGGACATAGATATGAATGATCATATATTAAAACAATTTTTTGTTCAAAATCTTGTCTTTGTTACGCAAGTGAGTCCTGTAGTGAAACCAATAAAACAGTCTGATTAGTGAATGTCTAGACACCTGACAAACAGTACACTGAATAGAAGATTAACTACAAAAAATTTGTCAACAAAGAGGAAGAATAACGTCAACTCATTCACTTTTCATAATTTCAGGAAATGTATACAGATAAAACTACATACGGACAGACACAGAAGTTGAAAAAAATCTGAGTATTAAAAGAAATTTTAATTTATTTACCACCATTTATTAAATTCATATCATTCATTCGTTCGTGGTGTAAACAGCAGTCTATCAACAAAAACAGACAGGGCATGGAGCGCTCCAAACCTACTGAATAATGCACAACGTATCTCTTTTTTGGGCGTAAAGTGACCGGTGTGTGGCAAAGGAAATTCACCCTAAATTAGCACTGTGCACACTACTGAATAAAACTGTGTTAGTTTCATTCAGTACGGTGCACCTAACACACACAAAAACAGGATTGAACTGACATACGGTCATACTACAGAACAATTTTAACAAAGAAGACAAAATAACTGATACCATTTTAGTAACATAGAAAAGCAAAATGCATGATCTTCCTGATGATGGTATAATTGTTTCGAATCATGTAGGAGCAACTGTTATATGTTTTAACGTAGAAAGTTTAGTGTTTTAAAAGTGTATATATTGTGTATTGTTTGGAACAGAAAAGATTGAGTGAGATAAGATGCACAGTGAAACAGTAAAAATTGTATCTTTGTTCTGGAAATCATATGAAACACACAAATATGCTTTAATGCAGTATTTATATTTTGTATATGTATAAAACCTTAGGCACATAAAGTTTCCATTTGGATTTAGGGGGCTAATCACTGTCGGAATTGAACGTCAATCTTCCAGAATTTCAGCGCTGAACGCGGCAGGACAAATTTTCTCAGTGTTACGATAATTAAATATTGTATTCTATCACTGTGGAGTTCAGATATACCTCCACGCATTCTCTGCGAAAGCACTAGACTGAGATGATCGATTAACTTCAAATTCCGACAGATAATTCTCCTCACAAAACCACTGGTACGCAATGCATTTGTAGTGCCCACGGGGTAGGAATATAACTCCTGATAATTCTTACTTAATGGACACTATGTTATCACAGTCATTGATTTATCTGAGAGTAATTTGTTGCCACCAGACCAACAATGGACATTAAACAATGAATTAACCTTGCTACTTTCACTTATTACAAGTTAAACACACGGACAAGTTTAGGATAATTTATAACGCAATCCAATAAAGTGGAAAGAATTTAATAAGGGTAAACTGTATACATAAGTAATAATATTGTAAAGAATAAAATAAATATATTTATTTACATCGAGTAATAAGTACACGAATTTAGATGCAGGCAATTTCTTGTTGATTATTAAATTATTTGTCTCTCTTCTTTATATAAAACAGTACACGTGAATTTAGAATTTATATACGCGAAATTAATTTGGAAACTGCTCGACTCGTGTAAGGAATAATTTAGTAATTTAAAATGTCAGCACGTCTTATCTTCGATTATTATGAAGCAGTAGAGCCTCGCGAACATTGCACTCACAAACTTTATCAAACTGTAGCTTCGTCTACGCTTTCAATAATTTCTCCTTCAAAGTAGCAGGCATGTAACGCCGGTAAAAAGAGTGAGGCCTTTTACCTGCAGGTACTGTGTTATATAGACGCGGAGTGATTAATCAGACATTCGAATAAGGGTAATAAACTTACGCGTCACACAGTGAGCTCAAGCTGTAGCAAACCACTGTGGTATTGTTGAGTTACAAGGAAATAAAAATTGTTAAACTTGTAGTACAGCAAATGTGAAATTTTTGATACCTGCTTTCTGTTAAATTAATTCTATTTGATTTTAACATAATTTACACATTCGAGGCATGGCGTGACAACCATAAATGACGGATTGGATAAAAGAAAGTTCTCTTGCAAAATTATGAGAACCGAACTACGTTCGTCCAGATCGAAATCTAGTAACCTTAGACACTGAGCTTCGTCGACTTCAGAAAAAGTCTTCATATATATATTTAGTCATTAATCCAATGCTGTAAGTGGGGAAAAGGAGATAGTTGTGTGCTATTAAAGTGAATTTATATCATTTTTATTTCTGGCACAACAAATTGCATACAAGGATTAAATTCACTTGTCCAGAGAGTTTAAAATCGCAGAAGGTTGCGTTCACTTTCTTACGCCAGTGTCCCCTTCTGCTGTCCAGTCTCCAAATTTGCAGTTTTCCATCCGGTATTCTACTAACTCGTTAAAATCTATTTCGTTCTCTTTCAGCATCTTCTTCATCTCCTCCACTGTCGCTTGGTCGGGGTATAGGCTTCGATACATCACAAATGTATAAGCTGTAACATATTATGTTCGGTTGTTAGATTTGAATGTCCTAGATGTGTAATTACAACAGTTGTGCTCAATGAGCAGTTCTCATGATTCTGCCGTCTTTTAATCTCCCCCAGGTTTTAACACTCCAACAAAGTTCCCTGTACTCCCTTCCTTCCTTATAGTCATTCAGTACAAATAAACACTGTGGAAATACATAGAGTTTGATGGCAGTAGGAACTAGTTGACATAGGTCTTACAGAAAAGCACAGGAATATAATGCAAAGCAGTATGTTTGTTGTTAACTTTACTGTACTAAACATAATTCCTGGTTTTTAGTCGAATTTATGGAGACATATTCTGTTAAATATGCGTACGTTTCTACATTGGGTAATTAAATTTGATGGTTAATGTAGATCAACTTCACAATTTGCAAAGAATAACGCAAAAAAGACAGGCAGCGTAATTAAAACCACGACTAAATGATTCCGTTGTGTAATTATTACTAACAAAAAAAAATCAATAATTTGTACTTTCACTGTGTTCATAGCCTTATAAAACTAGCACGCAAAGCGCATGCGCCGTATTATATTATCATGTGTTTTCTGTCTGTCTCATAAACGACACAATCTTTATAAAAAATAATTAAACATAGAAAAATTTCTCGATTTTTCTACTAATTTCTTCGCAAAAATTCCTTTTCGTCGCAGAGATGTCTTATACGTATGTTTGTCTGTATTACATACATATTACATTTGTCAGAATTTGGCAAAACATAAAGTTTCTCTACATTTTCAAGTTCCCAATTACCACTTTCTTTTAAATCCGCTCAATGAAGACCGAGTTGTTCCATGTGTAGGGACGGACAGACAGCCAACACGAAACTAATATTCGCTTGTCGGAAATTTGCGTAGTGCCTGATACAGTTCACTCTGCAATTTACTCACTGGAGCAGGGTCCTTCTTGAGCAGCTAACGCTTGTTTAGCTAGTCAAGAAATTCCCCTCATTGTATGTTATCCGAAGATTCATTACAACAGTCAAAAGTCGCCGACACCTCTCCCTATCCTGAGCCAGCTCCATCCAGTCTATGCCCCCACATCCCACTTCCTAAAGTTCCATCTTAATAGTAAGTCTGCCCTACACAGGCTCCTAATGTTCCACGTATCAAACCTCATGTCATAATTTCGTTGCACAGAAGTATCTTTCCATGTCTGAGGCTTACCATTTGACTGTTTCGCAACAAAATTCGTTTTTAGTTTGAGGAATTGTTAGTACCTCACCCAAACCCCAGGCTGGAAGGCCAACATTTGTTGGCTGTCCAAGAATGCTTATTCAATATATTCGCAGCTACCCACCATGATGGAGGCCGTTCCTCCATCCGGAAAATGGGGACTCGGCCCGTCATGTTGACCTGGAGCCACATATCATGGTCAATTTATAAATCATAAAAAATATTTAAATTGCACGGACTTACATTTGGTGTTCCGGAACATGCAGTACTTGACAATAATGTAACGATCGTAGTCAACTGCTATGATGTAGATTGGCACATGAACATAATCTGCAAAAGTGACATAACTAAATGCTATTGTGTATAGGAGTTCTTTAGAATTTAAATATTAACCTTCTTTTTGTGTGGCGGGGAGTGATTGAATATTGTGTACTGACATGTTTCATAATTAAGCAGTAACATAACGACAAAAATATCACAACACCATAATATTGGTTTTTTGGCGAATATGTGAATATTTGGTAACAAATATGTGCTTCCTGTTGATGAACAGGGAAAACTGATAGAGGTTGTTGTATATGTGTCTAAATACGAATCTTAAAAACCCAGCGCAGAAGTTTAAAGCAACCACTTATCTGTTAATTTGTTATGTGGATTATATAAGTGAGGACAGAAAACAAGATATATTTAACACACAGTAAAACATTACTCAAACAGAAAATTCAAAAAGAGTTTTTTTTAATATATATTGTGATTTAAAAAGTAAGTAATTTTAAATTACACAGGTTTTTTAATATTCTGTGCCAAATCAAACACATTCGCAAAACGTTCTTATGTTTTAAGCCTGCTTACGTTTCTTCTCCCTTCATTTTTCTTGTCCCACATATCAAACTAACGAATTAGGTCACTCTCATACACTTATTAATGCCCCCTCAACCTCTCTCCGCCTGCTATACACATTGCCCATATCCCCATCATAATTTGATAAACTCGACATTATAGAGTAATGAACGCTGTGGATCTAAGAAAAGACTCCAACCACGTCACAAAGGCGAACTTCAGTTCAGGGTTTGTATAGGCAGTACTGTCTTCAGTATCTCGGTTTAGATCTAGTTATCATAGGGCTACAAATATGCGTAATTTTGAATGTTTGTGAGAAATTTTATTCAGATTTGTTTTAATGGACCAATGAATTTCTCAAAATATCTAATTATTCGAAATGTATCTAGCGTTGATATAAAAAGATATATGTTCCTATATCGTTACATTGTCCTCTTGAATTCATGGTAAGTTTGTCATAATTTTACCCTGAACTTACATGGTTCTCCATAAATTTCCTCCCAGTGTCCATTACTCTCTATGTTGACTACTTTGCCAGTCCTCCGAACGTGACGTTTTTGGCTGTAGAGCACAAGAAACTGGGAATTAGCAAAACTTGTTATGTGTAACAATGTACACAATGCAATTGTTTTGAAGTTTTCTCAGTACGTGCGCCAGGAACGTGTTCATAATGTCAGCTGTTTCTCTAAATGTAATAACGATTTAAACTTTCTCGAATTTTAGAATGCTTCTTTGGGCTTTTTCCGTATAACTTTAACAGTTGCTGAAGAATTATGTGCGGAGAGACAGACGAACGTCGACCGTTTTTTGTCATGTTTTCAGCTCTTTATTTTAGGTTGGCATTCCTCGTTATCACTATTTTAAAAAAATCATTATTCTGAGTGATGCCATCCCTAGTGTTTTGTGGCACAGTATGAAAATACTAGTGAAATTCATGAGCCATTTAACAAGCATTAGTGTATTACTTTTGGCTTAATTGAACCAAGAACACTGTTTACAGACGTGCAGTCTCAGACATGTGTTTATACCTATAAATTGATATAGACCATATGGAGTGTTCTAGAATTTGATTTATATACTGTGAAATTCATTTCGCTTTACTAATTCTACCTCTAATGTTTCAAAAATTACCCTGTAATCTGCTAATTTTTAAATATTACACATTTTATTTGAAGAAAATTCTATGTTAAAAACCTTAAAAATTAACGACAGGAATATTTGGAGTCATGTTTTACTGCATTTAGTTTTATGTTTTCTAGTTGATGTCCATTTATTGCCTCTCGAAGTTGGTGCTGTCCTTGGAGAACTATTAATGTCACCTGTGTAATCAAATAATAAGAAAGTTTGGCTTTGATTTTAGAGGTTTCTTTAGGAAAGGGATATTATTTTATGATAAAATATAATTTCACACCTTTTAGGTTTTAAATCAATCGGAGTTACATTCCGTAAATTAATGTCCGCACAGTTTGTGACTTCTGCCTATCACAAGACAGCAGGAATAAAAATAATAACAAATGAGTTTTGGAAAAATCTTTTCAATTAAATATAATGCGTGCCCAAGTGAAAGTGGGACTGAGGTTGGAGCGCCGTTATTCCCAGCGGTAGAACTTTGAGATTTCCCCGGTAGGTGGCAGCGTATGTCAGGAGAAGTTTGGTATACACTCGATAGCGGCAGTGTGTTGCTGACTGAAACAGAAACGATATAACAGTTAACGATCGTGCCATGGATTCCTCCAAACAGGCTCAGAGCGCAGTAATCCAATTTTTATCGGCAGAAGGTGTTAGTGGAACCGACATTAACAGTAGAATGAAGAATGTGTATGGGAATGAGTGTATGTCACATACTGCAATTTTCCGATGGTGTAGTGATTTTCGTCATGGACGTGTGAGTACAGCGGACATGCCACGACCATGTCAAGCACATGTGGTTCTGCACGCAACCCAACACTTTCTTCGCTGACGGTATCCATCGTCTCGTGGACCAATGGGACACTTGTTTCAACCAACAAGATTATTATGTGTAGACAGTAGATAGTTACACAGATATTGTCTATGTACCACTCTTCAATTTATACTATATACGTGCATTTAAACTAAATAAACATTTGCATAAATTTATCAGTCCCACTTTCATTTGGGCACGCCTTACATATACACTATGTTCTATGTAAGTATATATGGTTGTATATAGTATATATGTTTTTACGTGTATACATCTGTTCAGTTTTGTAAATTGTGTATCTTTATTTGTATGTTTCTTATGGACGGCACCAGGAGATCAGAGTCGACATCAGTTGGACTACATTCTTGTGAAACGTCGATTCAGAAACAGTGTGAAAAAAGTGCAGACACTGCCTGGGGCAAATATTGACACTAACCAGAACTTACTTGTTGCAAAGTTTTGCACCTGATTAAAGAAAATCATAAGGTTCCAAAAGACCAAATCATGATAGGATTTGGAGAAATTATATACTCAAAAACAAAGACTGCAGGATAGTATAGAAGAGAAAATTTGTGCAGTTGGATATGACAGTGGGAATACTGATGTGTAAACGAATGTGTTTTAGGTACTCTCAGTGATCTGGTTGGGAAAGTCGAGAAAAGAACAAGAAAACCATGGATGATACAGGAAATGATCAATAAAATGGATGAAAGAAGGAAATGGAAGAATGTCAACACTGAAGAATGCAGGAAGAACTACCGGAGACTGAGGAACGAATTGAAAAGAGCCACAGATAATGCCAAAATTATATCTTGAGAACATATATAACGAAATTATGGAATTTCAAACAACAGGGACTTATGATTTGATGTACATTAACACAAAAGAACTAGGCTGGAAGGAGACCCAACGGGTTCCAACATATTGGCATCGAAGACTCCCAAGGGAATAGAAGAGTAGAGCAAAGTCAAGTGCTGAAAATGTGAGAGAATTATATTACAGAACTACACGATCGAACTAATCGACCGGAAACACTAGAAGTCGAACCTGAATTGGACGTCGATGCAGAGGAGAAGGGCCCATATGTTTTGAAAAGTGAAGTGGAAAAAGCCATCAAGGAAATGAGGAATAAGAAGGCTACACGTTATGATGATGTACCTGGACATGTGTTTAAATTATTGGGAGACGGCAGTTTGAATATAATGAAGAAATTGATCAACACCATTTATGAAACTGGAAAGTGTCCCAAAGACTTTACGGATGTTAGAATGATTGCCTTAAAGAAGAAGTCACAAGCTACAAAATGCAGCGACCATCACACAATCAGCCTTATCGCACATACAGCAAAGATAGTAGCAAAAATACTTAGAAGAAGGATTGAAAAGAAAATTGAGGGTGTACTCGGAAAAGATCAGTTTGGATTTAGAAGAGGAAAAGGAGCTACGAATGCAATTTGGATGCTGAGAATAACATCAGAAAGGACCATGCAAATTGATATGGAAATAATTATTTGCTTCATAGACTGGCAGAAGGCGTTTGACCGAATCAGATGGACCAACTTAATGCAGATCCTAAACGAAACTGGTATTGTGTATTGTGGTATCGTGTGAAAGAAGATTGATTAGAAACTTGTACATGGCTCAAGGAGTTAAAGTGTGAAAGAACCGAGAGGAGACAAGAAGTGTGAAGATTGGAAGAGGAGTTAGACAAGGATGCTGTTTGTCACCAATTCTGTTCAACTTATACAGCGAATACCTTACCAAGGAAGCTTTGGAAGGATCTGGAGATTTTAAATAGGCCGGCAAATCATTCAAACAGAGAAATATGCAAATTACCTTGTGTTACTGGCTAAGAAAGAAAAGGTGCTACAGGACAATATTGATAATCTAATTGAAACTGGAAGATGCTATGGAATGGAAATGGACTTGGAAAAAACAAAGGTAATGAGATTTTCAAGACAACCATTCCCTAGTAATAATTATGATAGACCAAAAACAACTAGAGAATGTAGAATCCTATAATATTTTGGTACCATTTTAACAAATGATGGAAAATGTACTTGTAAAATTAAATGTAAGATTGTTATGGCAAAAGCTGCATTCAACAAGAAAAGGACTCTATTTACTAGCACATTGGACTTGGAATTGAGAAAGAAGCTAGTGAAGTGCTACATCTGGAGCATAGCTTTGTATGGTGCTGAAACTTGGACGCTTCGTGCAGTAGATCAGAAACACGTGTAAAGTTTTAAAAGATGGTACTGGAGGAGGATGGAAAAGATCAGTTGGGCTGATCATGTGAGAAATGAAGAAGTATTGTTTAGAGTCAACAAGCAGAGGAATACACTACATGAAATACGTAAACGGAAGGCAAACTGGATAGGTCAAATTTTACGTAGAAACTGCCTTCTACAACGGGTTATTGAAGAAAAGATACAAGAGAGTTTAAAAGTGACAGGAAGACGAGGAAGAAAACGTAGGAAGCTATTGGATGACCTTCAGAAAAGGAGAGAATACTCTCATTTGAAGGAGGAATCTCTGGATCGCACTATGTGGAGAGCTTGCTTTGGAAGACGCTTTGGACCTGTCGTAAGACAGACTACTTGAATGAATGAATTTTTATTCTTATGTATGTCGTGTTCCGTTCATCCTCATTGATTGTGTTGTTCTGTATATTGACTTTGTGTAAATGTGAACTATACTTTTGCCACAGTCTGTCAACTCAATTGCAGTTAAAAAATACGTATATCATATCATGTCATATCAAACCCCAATATAACGCCACATCGATTATCGTCCATCCAATTACGTGAACAGCATTTCCGGCTTACGTTTTATTTCTAATTACCACCTTAAAACTGCAGCGAACACACAGAGGATATTGTGAACCTACCTGACTAAATATGTTTCGGCGACGACCTCGCTATTATTTCCCTTAGGTTTTGAATATAAGGTTATAGGGCACTCGAAATCGTCGTCAAGGACGTTGGGGGTGTGTAAAAGCCAGTACCAGACACCTGCAAACTGTAAGAAAACGAAATTTGTGACACACTTCTGGAGAGTGGAACTAATTCAAAAACGGCTCTAAACTGTAGTAGTTATTATTTTTTATGTTTAATACGATCAGAGGTTTGAATCCGGTTCTTTCGAACATGCAGTTGTGCGGAGGGAATTGGATCAGATGTTAACGCGAGCAGCTAGCAATGGATTTTTGGTTCAAATCTCCTTCAAGTTTATAAAAAATAAACAGTGTACTTAACAACGTAACGTTAAATTTCGTTCGCCTTACTGTTGTTCTTGTTAAAAAGGATTTTGTGTTAATTATTCTTTGTGTGTTTGTGTGTGTGTGTGTGTGTGTGTGTGTGTGTGTGTGTGTGTGTGTGTGTGTGTGTGTGTGTGTGTTTGTGTGTCTGTGGACTTTGTTATGCTGCATGCAAGGTCTTGCAACTTATTATATTTTTATATTTTGGCTTAATTCCCTCTGCTGTACATTTTAGTGTATTTAAAATACGCAGTGTTTTCTAAAAAATTAAACAGATAATTGAATGTCTTTCTTGATTTTTGAACAAATTTCCTTGAAATATTTACTATTTCAAAAAGAAATGCTCTATATTATGATAACGGAAATTAATCCTTATACAAAATACCAGACATATTTGTTAGATTTTAAATCAACTTGATTTTTTCTACAGATTTGCGGAAAATAATCAAATATTAAATTCCATGAAAATTTCAAGTGTGGAATACGAGTTGTTACAATCAGAAATACAGATATTGAGGAGAAAACACAATTCGTAATTTTGTGAACTTACCTCAAATTGTGATTTGGTATTTTAGTGTCTTCTCTCATAATTTGTATGAACCTACTGACTTTTACTTTTAATTAGAAACCGAGAAAATCCTTTCAAATCATTAACAAATGGTTATCCATAAATTATTCAATAACTCGAAAGTAAGTCTGATATAATCTCATGGACAATTTTTATTGTAAATGAAAATGAATTATAAGGCCGAAGTTGCAGTTTTAAAAACCGCTTGTTTTAGGAATTGTGTCATTACAATAATACATACCTTATAAAAATCAAAATTCTTTACGCTCTGAGGCCCAATTTCGCAGCCTCTGGAAACCGACGTTAACGTGGCGATTAGACCCAAAAAAATAATCAGCAACATTTTGGTTTCAATTCCTGTAACTCATGAAAACATGTTACATGTAAATTGTTTTGCTCATTCTTTCCCTTCGCACAGTGAACGCAGTGACACACAGTTATTATATATCAACTTTTATTCGCTTAAGTCAGACAGCAGCCTGGACGTCGTTTTCAAGTCAGTACAATTTTTCTTCTCTTCTTCTTGGTCCAGATTTCATGTTCAAACTTCTGGGTGGACAGAATGTTTCAAGCAAGTATTTGATATTAGATTCAGACCAAATTATTTTAAATTTCCTTCTTAGTTTTTCATTTCCTATTCTAACCTTCATACTTATATAACCATGGGCGGTCGTAAAGAAATTATGCAAAATGCAAGAAAAGGAATGGTTAGGATTTTTGAAAGAAATAGATTTGTAGAAGCCAATGGACTGCGTTCATATCAGTTTTTATCTGACAGATAGCATGGTGGTATCAGCTCCTCTGTCTGTAAGAAAATCCGAATCTTCGCAGGACTTCTGTAGAATCTGAGTCAATTTTAAGTGCCTTCCGTCTCTCTGTATGTCTTCCCGAATTGAACATTTTGTCTCCCACTGGACGATTTTTTATGAAATTTTAAATTTTCCTATTTTGGAAAATCAAGCACAGAAATTCAAGTCTCATTAAAATCTGACAAAATGGCTGGTGCCTACCTCGAAGATTTGTGCACATTAAAATTTATATCAGATTTAATTCTGGAGTAGCGGCTGGTGACTGGTCTAGGCCGTTCACCAACATTCAGAGCCGAGTTTAAAGAAAGTGTATACCAATACATCTACTCCCGATGTGGCAATTCTAGCCTGCTCCAGTGTTTCATCTACTTTTATCGGTGAAAAAACTGAGAAAGAATTTCGCATGTAATACATCATGTAGAAGACCGCTGTGATGGTTACCGCTGTGCTGCCTCAAATTAGTTCAGGCAGAAGTGTACTTCGTTAGCTACTCACAGTATTAGTTACGGAAGCTCTTATTTTTCAGAATGCTAAGGACACAAATATCCCTCCTCGGTCTCCTTCGATTATGACCGCCCCTACATTAATATATGTGGATTTCTCTTAATGAATTCTTTAGTTGATTGTAAGTTTTTCCTTCTTTCTAATCTGAAATGTTGTACATATTTATTAAAAGTTTACAGGATCATTCATGCTTCTGATCACAAGCAATGTAACACACATTCAATATCGTGCGCGCACACACACACACACACACACACACACACACAGACATGCACACACACAAACACACACACACACACAAGAAAAAAAAACACACACACACACACACACACACACACACGCAAACACAGTAGAACACGTCAGGAAGATTGATAAGCCGGTCCAGGAAATCTATACCAGACAACACTCAACACTGAAAAAAGACGAAAATCAATGCCTCCAACGGCAAGGAAATAAATAAATTTTGTACATAAACATTTTATTTTGCACAATCTGGTAATGTAAACTAAAGTGCCATCTGCACCACAACGCGATTCGCAGACAAGAATCGAGTCTCTCACGCTTTCCCAAAAAGTAAAGTCTAGGTCGATATCACTAGACTTGATCACTTTACACATTACCCTAATTTCGTGTGTTGGTGGCAGCATACTCTCATGGGCGGATTACACCTATCCCTTAACCCACAACACAACAGCCGTGTTTGTGATACACATCAGATATATTTTGTTTGCGAGACACCAATCGTAATATATTTCGAAATTTTTAAGATGTGGGTGATGTATGGCCTGAAATTTTATCAGATGGTCTAGTGGACATACAGATACGTAATAAGTGCTACAAAATATCGTAACAACAGTCTACATCAAAGGTAGCATTAACATACATGTGTGGTAAAGTATATGTGTAACTATAATGGATTAAATTATTTAACCCTTAGGTGACTAATGTCATATATATATGGAGCACCCATTCTTGATGTTTCTAGATCACACACAACGACGCAGCACAGTCGGTAG
>Ga0268261_10001941_pt1 | contig 14642 bp, 14 predicted proteins | sample TergutNc150P1_FD_190353 | JGI IMG/M metagenome (GOLD analysis project Ga0268261, IMG submission 190353) | Nasutitermes corniger P1 segment gut microbial community from laboratory colony in Florida, USA - Nc150 P1 (SPAdes) (version 2) | ecosystem: Host-associated > Arthropoda: Insects >... | reverse complement strand
TCACCACATGCGTATGTAAACCAGAGGCTGTAAATACAGTTGGGGCTCCTGATGATGAGCGACGTATCGCTCGAAACATGTTGAGCTTTTAATGTACTGTGGAATAATAAATTCCGTTACCAAGTTGCATCTTGTTGGTTATTGCTACTGAGTCATAAGGAACACTCTCCCGAAGTTTTGTCCCTTCCTCCTGGGACACCCTGTATACAGTAAACTGTATAAAGATTGCCTTCCTTAAGGTAGCCACCTGTTACAGTTGGCTGCACTTTTACAGAACCAGCAAAACTGTATTTATTTTACTTGGCCAGGTGTCCGTCTTGCACACCTTATGTTTCAAGCCATGGTTCTGAATGTATTTTAACCTCCCTTTCTTGCCCACAAACATAAATAATATTTTTTTTATTAGTCTATACCAATGAAAACCTCTCCCTTCAATCCTCCCTTACATACTTGTACATTTTCACAGTGTTGGCAATGAAGACTAAGTGTTGTACGATATGGTACTGAAAAATGGAGGCAGCAAACTCCTCTGAAAGGTCAATCAATGTTTACCACACCCTGAAAAACAAGAACCTCAATTGTCCCTTGTATGTACCTTTTGTGTGCAACAAAATTAAGCATTTAAAACTTCTGGACTCTGAAATCAAAAGTGATATACACAAACAGCTGGCATGAAAGCCTCAAATCTTATTTACATGCTACTTGTTTATGACACACACACACACACACACACACATACGCACACATGTTAATATTCCTTGCTTATTCTATGTCAGTATACAAAACTAATAAGCAACAACAGAGAAACAACAGTGTCAGTTCAGAACTGATTTAGGAGCATAATGAGATATTTATAAACACTTGCATGACTCTAAAACCACACTTCTGTATTCTGGATGCCAAAAGGGATATTACACCAAAACATATGGCTAAGTATGAGCAGCATCACTGGTTTGAACATAAATACACACATCTCACACACATACACAAATAATGAAGGTCACTTAATGTCGGTCAAACCATCATAATAAAACTGACAAGATTACTGCTGATCAGACATCACAGTTCAAGCAGAATGACTAAGGTCACCAATCTACATAATCAAAACATTATGTACTTTTGGACTGTATGTAAAAGAAGACTTACATAATGCCGCAGATGACTGAAAATATCGAATTTGAGGGTATGACTGTTGGCTGTATTTCGTTCGTTGACCACTTCTGGAAAAAGATATATATATAATTTATGATCAAGAACAGCTGATTTGATACAAAAATCTCATCTGAATTCAATACCCAGTTTATGCTGAGAAAAATACACATTCATTCTGTATGGTAAAGGCATGTCCTCTCTGTGGCAAATGCTGTTAGGTCAATCTCTATTGCATATGGGTTCAAATAAACCTAACTTCCCTTAAACACTTTACTGTATAAAAAACAGGTACCTTTCTTTTAAACGCATTTCACATTAGCGGCTGCATCTATTTTAAACAGTTTTGAAATATGCCCCATATTTCATGAAATGCCACCACATATGTATCAACGCACATGTTTATGTAATATCTCAGTTCCATTCCTTTGGTTGTCACTCACTTTGAGGGAGGAACGTAGGCTGAGGGTATTTGAGAATAGGGTGCTTACAAGAATATATGGGCCTAAGAGGTAACAGGGAGTGGAGAAAACTACATAAGGAGGTGCTTAATGATCTGTACTCCTCACCAAATATTATTTGAGTAATCAAATTGAGAAAAATGAGATGGGTGGGGCATGGAGCATGTATGGGAGAAAGGAGGTGTGCACACAGGGTTTTGGTGGGGAAACCTGAAGGTCAAGCCATTTGGAAGACCCAGGCATAGATGGGAGAATATGGATCTTCAGGAAGTGGGAAGGAGAGCATGGGCTGGATTCATCTGGCTCAGGACAGGGACAGGTGGCGGACCCTTGTAAACATGGTAACGAGCCTTCGGGTTCCATACAATGCGTGTAATTTCTTGACTAGCTGAGAACTGGTTAGCTTCTAAAGAAGGACTCTGTTCCTTTGAGTGAGTGAGTCAGTAAGTAAGTAAGTAAGTAAGAAGGTAGTTAAGTAAATAAGTAGGTAAGAAAGTAGGCAAATAAGTAAGTAAGTCAGGTTTCAAGACTGCATCCAATGTATAGAATTGGCTTTCAAAATTAAAGGTTTCCCAGAATCTCAGCAAACATCGTAGTTTTCACTTCAGAGACAGTGAATCTGGAGATTAATGGAGGGTCTTTACATAGCTCTGGCAGTCAAAGCTGTAGAGGAGGTGATGACCTAATTGGGAGAAGGATGGCCACAGTGCCAACATAGAGGGAATGTCCATCATCATAACAAAAAGAAGAGAAGAAAAAATTTTTCTAAAAACCTGGGGAGTCATCAGAAGAGGTTATGCATCCTGAGAATGATAACCGTCATGTCTGCAGAAACGTTGGGAAAACTTCATTCCCCTGTGTGGCCTAATCACAAACACTGACTGCATGCAGTACATGGTCTGTCCGGAAAGTATCCAGCCAATTAATATTAATAAAAAAGTAACAGACCTAGAACAATGGTACCTTAGTCCCCTTCAAAGTACTCCCCTTGGGACCTCACACGCTTATCCCAGCGTTCCTTCCACTTTTCAAAACAATCTGAAAAGTCCTTTTTCGGAATCGCCATCAGCTGCCTCGTCGCGTTCTCCTTAATCTCGTTTGCAGTCTGAAATCTCCTCCCTTTAAATGGCAATTTCAGTTCCGAGAAAAGCCAGAAGTCGCAGGGAGCCAAATCTGGGCTGTAGGGGGGCTGACAGACCTGGGTAATGTGATGTTTTACCAAAAAAGTCTGCACGAGAGATGAAGAATGGGCAGGCGCATTGTCATGATGAAGATGCTAGTCACCACTTGCCCAGAGCTGTTGCTGTTTTCTTCTTACCGCATCCCTCAGCTAGCGAAGGACTTCGATGTAGTAGTCCTTAGTTATTGTCTGGCCTGGAGGAGCGTACTCATGGTGAACAACACCTTCATGATTGAAAAAAACAGTCAACATGACCTTGGCATTGCTCCAACTTTGCCGCGCCTTCTTTGGACGTGGAGACTCAAGCGACTTCCATTGGGAAGCCTGGGCTTTTGTTTCAGGGTCATAGCCATAGACCCATGATTCATCTCCAGTTATGACCTTTTTGAGGAAATCTGGGTCATTGTTAGCGGTTTCAAGTAAGTCCTGTGCAACTGCAGCACGAAATTATCTTCTGCTCTCGTGACAGGAGCCGCGGAACAAATTTTGCCGCCACACGTTTCTTGCCAAGATCCCCTGCTAAAATCTGTGAAACAATAGTCCGTGGAATTCCCAGATCTTCTAATTCTCGCACTGTCAATCGCCGATTTTCGTTGATTGCAGCCCAAACGCTTTCAACATTTTCAGGTGTTCTGCTTGTTGAAGGCCTTCCAGAACGTCAATCGCTCTCAACGGATTCCCGGCCATCTTTGAAGCGTCTGTACCACAATTTTATTTGAGCTTCACTCATTGAATCATCCCTGAAAGCCTTCTTAATCATTGGAATGGTTTCCGTGGATGAATGTCCAATTTGAAGCAAAACTTGATGCACATTCGCTGATCTACTCGCTCGGTCATTGTGAATCCGACGGTCGCACAGTACACAAGCTACATCAACGGCGTCCCACTAACAACTGACTAGCCCCATGGGAGAGTGACTGTTCACGGATGCGCAGAAAGGTCTCCTCCGACTGGCTGCCAAGTTACATCAAAGCCACACGACCGGTTCTCGAGATATTAAATATGGCTGGATACTTTCTGGACAGACCTCGTATATCTAGTGTTCATCAGCCAATTTGCAAAAAATGAAAACAAAACACATGATAAAGTCATCGAGAAAGTGTCTGGAAAACCTGCATACTGTGAACTGACAATCTTTTATACTCATTTTCGTAAAAAAAAATTAATAAGATGTAGCAACAGTTACAAACAAACAAACAAACAAACACCACTATGATGCTGGTATTAGATTTATAAACTTACAGCTTTCAAATACACATACATGCAATTCTGCTGTCACTGTCTGTTTCCCCTCCTCTACTGTGGCCTTTACAGGGGACACACAAAGACATTACACACTTACACCATACTCTTGCCAACACGTACGGCAGCCACAGCTGTTATTGTGATGTGCAAGTGCTGTGGTAGTTCTGGATGGGATTCAAACCCTCATTCTATATCTATTACTTTAATTACAAGGTAAACTGTAAGTTCTCTACCTGCTATTCCTTCATCTACAAGACACAGAGATAATGACAAAGAAATCCAGGTAAAGAAAGGTAGAGACAGTCCTTGTTTACCACTGCCCCAAACAACACTTTTCTGTTTTAATCTTTCTGCATCAATACAATTTCAGTCAATGTGCAGTGTGAAGCACAGAACTGAATGTCACCTGAAGTCATTGACCAAGAACATGCAAAGTAATGAGAGGCCTTTCACATACCACGTCTTTTTTTCAGTGTAAACTGGGCACTTAATACCAGCGCCAAAGGGTTAATGTTGACAAGTGTCTGTGACCAAACACTTGAAAAACACTGCCCGGATGGCCTCATATTTAGCATTGTTTTTGCTGGCAGCTGACAGGATGTTCAGTGGCCAGACTCCGCAGTGTGGGTGCTCTTTGTTGTTGATCTGTTCTGTGTCACTGTGCTCTGCATTGCAGTTTTCCAGAATGTAAACCCAACACTAAATGAGGACTGCCTGGCCTTCTGTTGTTTTAACAACAAATTCTGTAAACACATTTATCATCTATTACTGTAACAACCTTCATGCACAGTGCCAAAACACTTCACAAATTATAGCAATTAAATCTCCCTTCACAAATGTGCAAATGTTATGATCCTACTATTTTAAAACTCAGTCTTTGAGATTACACTCTACAGTTTCAATAAGACCACAACAACAGTATAACACTGGATCCTATCCACAGTAATAATGCTATAAAATCTATTCAGCATCTTCACTGATCAAATGTCATGGTGAAATGGGTAGTGCTCTTACTTTATATTCAAGAGATCCTGGATTCAAACTGCAGCCCACAGTTTACTAAGACTTGTTACACTTCTCCTCAGTCCCTGCTTGCAAATGCTGCTACAGTACCACAGCCACGTCATTACACCTTCCTTTCCAACTCATCATTCACTTAGCATCCTAACACACAATGTCATAATCTTTAATGTCGCACCATGCATGTTGCCACACTTAAAGTGTGAACAGTGTATGAGTTGGATTGTATAACGAAAAAACACAATGTCATAGTCTGAATTACTGACACCCGTTATTAAATAATTCATATAAAAAAGTAACTTCACCAATGGTTTTGAATTGTGTGACTGGCTTAGGAAAACACAAGATTTCATTTCATAAAAAATGCACACTCTTTTTTACTTACACATATATTTTATTTTAGGAAGTATCTCTCTACAGTCTTTCTATGTAGCCCCCCTGCTTCTCAATGACCGTGTCCCAATGTATCAGAAGATTTGTTATTCCATTTAAGGTACCACTTTTGCTCAGTCCTCGGATGGCTTGGGTAACCGTTGCAGAAACCTCTTCCAGAGAGGGAAAACGGTGTCCATGTGTGGGCTCTTTTAACTTGTGGAATAAGTCAAACTTCTGTGGACTTCTGTCTGGACTGTATGGCATGTAAGCTAACACTTCCCATTCGTATTTACTTAGCAAATCAGTCACAACCTTCCCCATGTGTGGGCATGCATTGTCGTGCAAAATGAGTGGCCCATCCCCAAACAAGTCAGGTAGGTTTCTGTGCATTTTTCTGTGCAATTTTTGCATCCAGTCATGACAGTACGCTGCTGTCACACTTGTTCCACATGGAACTCTGTCATGATTCCTCAGTGATCATAAGCAAAGATCACCATTTGCTTGACCTTTGATTGCACTCGTCAAAATTTTTTGGGTCGCAGGGAGGTTGGACTTCTCCGCTCGTTTGACTGCGATTTCAACTCCGGTTCAAAGTATCTAACCCAAGTTTCATCAATAGCAACAATTCAATACAGGAATACTTGACCTTCAATGTTGAACCTTTGTTTCAGTAATGTTGCAATTTCCAGGTGTTTCTGTTTCTGTTCAGCAGTCAAGCAGTGAGGGACCCAACGGGCACAAATTTTTCTTTTCTGCAAATCACTTGTCAAAATACAGAATACTGATGTTGGTGAAACCCCGACAGCTTGTGATATTTCCTCGCAAGTAGCTCGACAATCTTGTGCAAGAACGTCCGTCACAAGTTTCGCACTTCGCTCATCTGTTGATGTTTTCGGCCTTCCTGGCCTTTAGTCATAGTTTATGGTGACACTTCCTTCATAAAAATGAGTAGCCCAATGGGCAACTGTACTACAGTCCAATGTCTGCTCACCACAAATTTCACGCAAAGCACTGTGAATTTCTGTTGGGTTTTGGCTACGTAAAGTTTCAATCTTGATGTACAATCTTTGATCTTCAACTGTCACAGTACCCAAGGCGCCCGCAGACGCCATGTCTAACACTCGTCAAATCAAAACAGCGTACACTAAGGAAGTAACAAATACACGTGTTGCTTCCTAAGTCTTCAACTGTAACTGGCATAACTTTCACTGGGATTGCATCATCCACTCTGCAGTTTTGCCACCTTGTGTATTATTTATGAAATGAGCCATGTAGGATCCAACGCAGGTTTCATTTCTACAAATTCCATGAACATATATATATATACACACACACACACACACACATTCATGGCCTACCAAAAAAAAAAAAACACTGTGAAGAGTACCTTGAACTTCCATTGCCTGTTTGTATCAACTAAACCAAATAATCTCAACAGCAAGCCATGACAGACAAATTCAGTGACTATGGACCCATGCAAAAAAAGAAATAAAATTACATTATGTGAAAGAAACTCAAAATACACTTACATAACACAACAGAAAGGATTATCACAATTTCTGAACCCTGTACCATCTATGAACTGCAGTAATCTCAGCTAGTTTGCACTAATTGAACCGTTTACAAGATATCATCTATGAGAATGTTCCGTGCAATGGGTACAGTGTTCTCTGTGAGGTATGAACTGAGGTCTAAGAAACAAATAATGACCTAATCATCTCACCTTTACAAATCTTTACTTAATACACAGTCATGCACAACACGGTCAAGAGTTCTTCCTGGTTACCAGTTTCGACCTACGCCCAGGCCATCGTCAGACCTCTACACTATACAGGACTTCCAAAAAAACCACACCATAGCCCATATATTAACCTGGGCAAGAGATCTCATTCCCTGTACACAAATGTCATAAAACTTGTTAAAACAGTGTAAAATTGGATGAAGAAACAATTGTGTATTAACAACTTTTACTACAGTCAACCTTGGAGTATTCCCACACATTTTAAATATACTGAAAATTCCTGGATCATCTTCACATACATTATCAATTCTGAGACTGTGGAAACAGAGGCTGCAGTGTGCACTGTACACTACAAGAAATATTTTAAACTGCTTAACTTCTTTACAATTCCTACTTAAAATATTCTTGTTTTTAATACAAATGTTTGTTTGCCCAGTTTTACACTATTTTTAATAAGTTTAATGACATATGTGTAAAGGAAATGAGATCTCTCTCCCAGGTTAATACATGGACTATTAAATGGTTTTTTCATAAGTTCCAGATAACATACAGGTCTGATGATGGCCAGGAGGTAGGTTGAAACTGGTAACCTAGAAGAACTGTTGACTGTGTTGTGCACGACTGTACAATAAATAAATATATCTACTGATCAGAGCACAATGGGGATGAGGCACTGAAAGATCATCTCACCTTTTGCAAGACATATAGAGGAAATTGGATATCTCATCATTTATGAGATAACCACAGCAAAAATACCTCATCATTTACGTGAGAAGTGCGAGAATCATTGTATCAAGACATTTATGAGGCAAGTACAAAAAAGAGGGCTGAGCCAGGGAGGCAAGACAGACAGGTGACAATGTACACAAATAACCCCACATTAAAAACAAGAGTATAATGATAGTGTCCACAACACGCTGGAAGTATCTATGATTATGGGCAATAAGAGAGCAAACAAACTGGAATTATTAAACCCTGTGGTAAATGTACAAAAGGCAAAGCGTTCCCTGTCCGTGCCATGAATGCATATAGCTCTGCTCATTCTTGACCTCAACACTAGATGTGTGTAAGTGTTCAACTTGACACTCTGGCCACTTTACCCCATGAAAGAACCCCGGTATCCTTTAGATAGGAGGCTGGGTGGGCCCCAGAGTAGAGAAGAGAAAAATATTTTGCCCCTAGCGCAATTCAAACCCCAGACTATCTAGCCCACAGCAAAGCTGCCATACCAACTATGCTACCCCAGCTCCTATTACACCCTGTGGACATTTTGTAACTTGTAATATTATTCTCCCATCTACTTCCTGAGTCTTCAGAGTGGTCTTTTCCTCTCAGTTCTGACCACTATTCTACACACAATTCTTGATTCTCCCATGCATGCTACATGACCACTCATCTCATGGCCCTTCATTTGATCATGTCACCAGTTTGTGGCAAGCAGTTTAAACTACCAGCCTCCTCATTATGCAGTTTTCTTCAGCTTCTTGCTACTTCATCCATCTTATACATTCACAATCAATGTTTTTCCTTCAACCCTTTGGCACCAGAATTAAGTTCCCAGTGTACTCTGAAGAACACCCATGATTTAAATAGTTACCCAATACTTTTTATGTTCTTGGCCCAACTAAAGGTGACGCATCACACTGCACGTCTACTGAAGTTGTCTTTCGGCAGTAAGGATTAATATGAGAGACCAAGATTCACACGCAAGTAGAACTACACATAAACTTAACAGTTTTGGCTTCCTAGATTGGAAGATGGCCAAGGAACTACTGACTTGTCAGTGTAAAATACCAGTGAGTTAATACATGCCAGATTTCAGGCTTCCATCATGCCGTAGTTGAGGTCTTCACTCTTCTCAGATGTTATGCCATGTAACATCCCAAAAGAGTGAAGGCCTCAATGTCGACATGCTGCGCTGACATCCACCATTAGGTTTTCAGAACACTTCCAAATTTCTGCCACAAGCATCTGGGAAACATGCAGCTTCATTGGCACCAACAAGTATGACAAAGCAGCGTAACACTACTTACTGTTTTGAGCGCAGTACGCTAACATGTCGAGTCCATTTACTACATGCTCGCCCTGAAAGAAATTATGTCAAAATCTATTACCATTTATACATAAGTGTCATAAATAAATGCTGTTTTACAAATCCCTCAGTTCTTCACAGGAAGGTTTTAAAGCAGAACCTATCATCAATGCCATTACTTTAACCACTATTAATTCTAATATTATGCAGCCTGGTTGATGGTTTCACATGAAAATCAGTACATGATATATGTAAGGGAACAGGAAGCCAAGGCCCGATATGGTTACAAGAAGGAAATGGAAAGGCCTGTAAAAAGCACAAACCACCTGACCTGTCATCAGTAGAAGCCTTCTGCACCTCCTTTGTGACATAAAAGAAAGGCTTCCAAGACTTGTTCCAAGACAGGCTATCCTGTCTTCAAGGTTTTGGGATGGGTCAATCTGTATTGCTTCCCTGCTAAAGAGGTATATATGCCTGGAAGTATAGGTGACCACAAACAAGTTCTATATGGCATGCAGTGACCCCACCTTCTGTGATGTTCTGCTACAGCCGACTGACTTATCGACTGCTGCTTGTAACACAGCCCTTTCCAGGACCACTGGCTCCTGCATGTCCTGTCCCAACTCTCCCTTACCTGTTACTATGTATCAATTTTGACACTTGGCTCATTTCTTCTACCCTGACAATGGGGACAGCAGGTTTCTCAAAAACATCAGTAACCATCTACCTAGCTACACATCACATCCCCAACAGACAGTAAGGCTGCATGAAACAGTCTTTGCCATCTTGAGAACTAGCAATGGCACAGGCAGAAACATCTGAAGTTTAATGTTTGTAGTAAGTAAGGTTGTGAGTGTGATTGAACCTTCATGGTAGTGTTACAGCAGCACATGTTGCTGTTATCACACTACACTGTAATGTTACAGCAGCACATGTTGCTGTTATCACACTACACTGTAATGTTACAGCAGCACATGTTGCTGTTATCACACTACACTGTAATGTTATAGCAGCACATGTTGCTGTTAGCACACTACACTGTAATGTTACAGCAGCACATGTTGCTGTTATCACACTACACTGTAATGTTACAGCAGCACATGTTGCTGTTACCACACTACACTGTAATGTTACAGCGGCACATGTTGCTGTTATCACACTACACTGTAATGTTACAGCAGCACATGTTGCTGTTATCACACTACACTGTAGTCACAGTGAACAGTTACTTGAATGCCACAACTAATGTGTGGGCATGCATGTGCACATCCACACATGCATGCACCCACACCCCCAAACCCCATAAAACACACAAAGATGCATGTGCATACACACATGCACAAACAAACACAGAGCTCCAGGACCATCTGAGCACTGAAGTATCTCAATTTTTTGGACAGTAAACAATACATGAAATTCAAATGTGATTTTTTTTTAAACAACTGTAACCACCAACTATGAACTTCACAAAAAATGTATTTTTCTATAACTATGTGACAGGCTATCTAAATTCACTGCATGTGAAAATGGCACTTAGTAAACAAATTTAATGAAAACTCTAAATGTGTGTTATGAGAGAGAAGTAATTAATACAGATCGGAACACTTTAAATGGATCTGGATTGTTGCCAATGCTTTCAGAATGAATAACCTGTATAAATTACCTGAAGCAAAACTAAACACATACGTGTAAACTGTCACATTTTTAATAATGACTCTGCAATTGGTCACCAAAAACCTGATACACATCGCACAGGTTTGTACACTAGAAAGTAAAAAGTGCATGAATTCCTACTGGCATTTATACCTTTATATGCATGTGTGTGTGTGTGTGTGTGTGTGTGTAACAAGGTGTGACAGGTGCAACACACAAATTTTATTTGCAACATCAAGGGAAAAAACATTTTTGCACATGAATAAAACACATTGTGGCAAATTCTAATAAACTGAATAAAGCTAAAAGTCAAGGTGTAAATTGACATTGTTATAGTTTAATCTAATACCCACAACAAAGAACAACAAATTATGTCAACACTGCTTGCTGCTTTAAATTAATTGTGAGTTTGTCACATCTATTTTAATGACTGACCTTCAGCTGCACTGTGAAAAATCCAAGGCCACAGTCAGTTACATAAACAATATACAGTTACTAGCAAAAGCTGTTGTTCCTTATATTCAACTGCAGTAATACAATTCAACTGCTTATTTATGTCAATGTCAAGCACATCTCTCTCAGTGCCCTATTATTTAATACATCAATGTTATGCACATCTCTCTCAGTGCCCTATTATTTACTACATCAATGTTAAGCACATCTCTCTCAGTGCCCTATTATTTACTACATCAATGTTAAGCACATCTCTCTCAGTCCCATATTATTTACTACATCAATGTTAAGCACATCTCTCTCACTGCCCTATTATTTACTACATCAATGTTAAGCACATCTCTCTCACTGCCCTATTATTTACTACATCAATGTTAAGCACATCTCTCTCAGTGCCCTATTATTTACTACATCAATGTTAAGCACATCTCTCTCAGTGCCCTATTATTTACTACATCAATGTTAAGCACATCTCTCTCAGTGCCTTATTATTTACTACATCAATGTTAAGCACATCTCTCTCACTGCCCTATTATTTACTACATCAACGTTAAGCACATCTCTCTCACTGCCCTATTATTTACTACATCAACGTTAAGCACATCTCTCTCACTGCCCTATTATTTACTACATCAACGTTAAGCACATCTCTCTCACTGCCCTACTATTTACTACATCAACGTTAAGCACATCTCTCCCACTGCCCTACTATTTACTACATCAACGTTAAGCACATCTCTCCCACTGCCCTATTATTTACTACATCAACGTTAAGCACATCTCTCCCACTGCCCTATTATTTACAACATCAACGTTAAGCACATCTCTCCCACTGACCTATTATTTACTACATCAACGTTCAGCACATCTCTCTCACTGCCCTATTATTTACTACATCAACATTAAGCACATCTCTCTCACTGCCCTATTATTTACTACATCAACGTTAAGCACATCTCTCTCACTGCCCTATTATTTACTACATCAACATTAAGCACATCTCTTTCACTGCCCTATTATTTACTACATCAACGTTACGCACATCTCTCTCACTGCCCTATTATTTACTACAGCAATGTTATGCACATCTCTCTCACTGCCCTATTATTTACTACATCAACATTAAGCACATCTCTCCCACTGCCCTATTATTTACCACATCAATGTTAGCACATCACTCTCACTGTCCTATTCTTTATTACAACAGTGTTAAGCACACCATTCTCACTGAACAATATTCTGTTATTTATTATGTCAATGCTCAACACATCACTCTCACTGTCTTGTCAATGTTAAGCAAACCACTCTCACTGACCATTGTTCTATTATGTACTACCAACAAACTACTCAGTAACCATACTGTTCCCAATGTGTGCAGTCAAACACAAGGCTGTTAAAGAATGTTCCCAGAATTAAAATTATCTGCATATTTTAACCTTCATTGTCCTACATGATCACATGCTGGTCTCCAAAGTGTACTGGTGGATGGCCTACCATGCTATATGCTGGTTTGTGTGTGTGTTTACTTGGTAGCAATTTAAATGTCCATGCTAAGCCAGAAAAACTCAGGTCGTCACAAGAAAAACTGCCATTTAAATCCATCTCCTGAAGGTTTAAAATGGGTCTCATACAGACCCAGCTTTCTGTGACAAATCTAACTACTGGATGAATAACTTGATTCCACAAGTGTATTACTGAAAAATGCCAGAGATTACATAGCACCAGTGACAGACGAATGAATGAGTATGGAGCACTGGTGGAAAGATATGGACAGAAGAATACTGCAGCAGTCGAAGCAAAACCTTTCCCAGAGCCACTTTGTCTAGCAAAAATCCCACATGGACTGATTTGTGATTGAACTGAGGTCTCCATGGCAAAAGGCCAGTGTCTAAACATGTCAGCCCTTTGATTTCACAAATTTTTGCCTTTGAAAACCTCTGGAAACAACCTCTGACAACTGTACAACAATACAAAGTGTCTTAACCTTTCAGCACCTTCTTTGACCTCACAGGGCTTTTTTGTATGAAGTATTAATTAACAGCACATATCAGACCTACACATCAATTCAATACAGAGCAAAGAGTTTATAAAAGTTGCTAAGAAATGGAGGAATTGTTTCTATAAACCACATACGCAAAAGTAATAGAATGTCCATACTGAACAGGACCTATTACAACCAAGACAGGCAATATACTTATAACACAACATTGAGGCACGTTCATACAACCACTGTTGCAGCAGAAAAGCAAAAGGTATCATATATTCTGGGTGTGTATTTCTAGCCTTAGCTAACCAGCATGCAAAGGGCATGTGCCCTATCTCACCTATGGTCAGTCTGGTTCTACCATATTTTTCCACATTATCTCATAAACAGCACGGGTTTTGAAAAAAAAACTTTCTGAACATGACTGTGTGTTTTGATTTTCCCTACAACATCTGTCTGCAACATTTCTCATTCTAAGAAGAATTCAGCAAGATATTACCACAAATGTACACAGATCATCATGTAAAGCAACCGTTAGTCTGTTGTTCCATGCAGACAGACACACAGATATGAGGATGCTAATGGTCCCTTTAGAGAATTTTGTGAACACACAAAAAAAATGCATGACATAAATAAATGTCCATCTCTGACAACATCTTTCACTCATAAACATCAGAGCAAATCCATACTGCTAAAATTGTCAACAGACCTACACAAAGCTACCAAGTGTAATCCCCCTAATTAAAAACTGAAAACATTTTTACAGAATCAATGTTATTTATTACTATCCACTAACCTTTCTCTCACAGGAGAACTGGTACTTCTCCTGACTACTACACGTGGAAAAAGAAGGTTTGTTAAATTTTCTTGATGTGTGTCAGTTCATGGTGCTGTCAATTGCTAAGAATGTGTACCATCAGATGTTGCACGAAGGAGCCTAAGACATACTACTGAATTTAATCTAATATAAGCTTTGAGCTTCACATAAAAAAAAAAATCACAGCAGATCAAACATGACATTACATGTGGAATAAAGTGCGTTATCATTAACACTCTTTCAGCAAGCCTGACTCCGACAGATAAACACTTGGGAAACATTTTGTAACATCTTCACTACCTGTGTACACTCAAAAAGCAAAGAATGCCATGTCCCCCCTAATCCAACTAGATTGCAAGAAGTTAAAAAAAAAATTAACATAATGCAATGAAAAACAGTAAACCAGACTTTTCTTTGCACCACAGAATATGAATTATGGTCACATATAAAAAATGACATAAAGGCCATAGGATGAAATAACTGCATATATATATATATATATATATATATATATATATATATATATATATAT
>Ga0268261_10001940_pt1 | contig 14643 bp, 14 predicted proteins | sample TergutNc150P1_FD_190353 | JGI IMG/M metagenome (GOLD analysis project Ga0268261, IMG submission 190353) | Nasutitermes corniger P1 segment gut microbial community from laboratory colony in Florida, USA - Nc150 P1 (SPAdes) (version 2) | ecosystem: Host-associated > Arthropoda: Insects >... | reverse complement strand
CATGATAGACTTGAACAAAAGAATGAGAATGGGTTCCTACAACCTTTAAACCAAAACGCTTACCTGCACTAACCAGTGAGGTTCCATCAAAACCACCAATAATAGCAGCTCTAGCACCCCATAAGGCAGCATCCATCTCTTGAGCACGTCTAGCGCCAAATTCAAACAAACCTTTATCCTTAGCCACAATACGAATACGACTGGCTTTAGTAGCAATCAATGTTTGAAAATTAATAATATTCAATAATGCTGTTTCAATAATTTGTGCTTGTATTAAAGGTGCATCTACAATCAATAAAGCTTCATTAGCAAACACCACTTCACCTTCGCGGGCAACTCTAATAGTTCCAGTAAACTTTAAGTTAGACAAATACGTTAAGAAATCTTCACTGTATAAATCTAACGATCTTAAATAGGTTATATCTGATTCATTAAACTCAAAACGATTAATATAATCAACAATTCTTTCAACACCCGCAAAGATCGCATACCCATTATTGAATGGATTTTTACGAAAATAAGCTTCAAAAACAGAACGTCTTTCATGGGCATTGTCTTTATAGTAGGCATAAGCCATATTTAACTGATACAAATCTGTATGTAACGATAACGAATGCATGTTCAATCCTCTTTCTTAATCTAATACTATAAAATATACCACATCTAATGATTATTTTCACATAGGATGCTATAAAGTTTTAATCTTAATCATTTAGTTTATTGATAGTAAAAGTTTTATGAAACAAGGTGTAAATATTAAACAAAAACTCTTATTTTATCAATGTTTTATTGGTAACGTATACACGACTTATACAATAGCTTTATATCTATTGTTCAATCTATTTTTTACACACCATGTATTTGAAAGACTTATCTTGATAAAACAAAGATTTTCTTTATATTAGACACTATCTATTACTTAAGTTTCTTAGTCTAAAAATATTCTTTATAGAAACAAGCATTTATTGTTTACTAATACAAGGAATCGTGCTAATATTTTATTACGAATAATAAAAAATTATAAGGGGGACACTATCAATGGATATGTCACAATTTCCGGCCGAACCATTTCGTATCAAAGTGGTTGAAGTGCCAAACATGTTAGATCGACAAGAAAGAGAAGAAGCCATCAAAAAAGCTGGTTACAATACCTTCTTGTTAGATTCTGCAGATTGTTATATTGATTTATTAACCGATTCAGGTACAACAGCCATGTCAGATCGCCAATGGGCAGGGATGATGTTGGGTGATGAAGCTTATGCGGGTTCAAGAAACTTTAAACACTTAGAATCTGTTGTTCAAGAGTATTATGGTTTTCCTTACTTGGTACCAACCCATCAAGGTCGTGGGGCTGAAAACATTTTATCTAGAATCATGATTAAAGAAGGAGATATCGTTCCTGGAAACATGTATTTTACAACAACACGTTACCATCAAGAAGCCAACGGTGGTATCTTCAAAGATGTCATTATTGATGATGCCCATGATTCTACCAAAGATATTCCATTCAAAGGAAACATTGACATCAATAAGTTACAAGCTTTGGTTGATGAGTTTGGTGCAGACAAGATTCCTTATATCTGTTTAGCCGTTACTGTTAACTTAGCAGGTGGTCAACCTGTTTCGATGCAGAACATGAAAGAAGTTAAAGCCTTTGCGGACAAGCATGGTATCAAAGTATTCTCTGATGCAACCAGATGTGTTGAAAATGCCTACTATATTAAAACCAGAGAAGCAGGTTATGAAGATAAGAGTATTAAAGAAATCTTATTAGAAATGATGTCTTACTTTGATGGATGTACCATGTCTGGTAAAAAAGATTGTTTGGTTAATATCGGTGGTTTCTTAGCCTTAAGAGATGAAGAATTATTCATTCGTTCAAAAGAATTGGTTGTTGTATTTGAAGGGATGCCTTCTTATGGTGGATTGGCTGGTCGTGATATGGAAGCCATGGCCATTGGTATCAAAGAATCAGTGGATTTCAACTACATCCAACACCGAGTTGAACAAGTAAGATATTTAGGTGAAAAACTAAAAGAAGCTGGTGTTCCGATTGTTGAACCAATTGGTGGACATGCGGTCTTTTTAGATGCCAAACGTTTCTTACCACACTTAGATCAAGAAGAGTTTCCTGCTCAAACCTTAGCTGCTCACTTATACATTGAATCAGGTGTACGTTCAATGGAAAGAGGCATTATTTCAGCTGGTAGAGACAAGGATACAAAAGAGCATCACAAACCAAAATTAGAATTGGTACGTTTAACCATTCCACGTCGTGTTTATACTTACAAACACATGGATGTGGTTGCGGATGGTGTCATTGAATTATACAAGAAAAGAGATTCTATCAGAGGTTTAAAATTTACCTATGAAGCACCTTTCTTAAGATTCTTTACAGCCCGTTTTGAATTGATATAAAAAGAAAAAGAAGTTGAGCAATCAACTTCTTTTTTATCTCTTCTTTTTACCAATTAAAGATGCAGCAGCACCTGCTAAAGCAATGACAGGTAAAGCCACAACCCCTATTAATAAACCAATAGCGCCTAATTGTGCTTCCTTGTCTAATCTTTCTCTTAGCTTTTCATCTTCTAAAGCTTGTTTGAGTTGCTGCTCCTCTACTGCTTCAAACAACTCTTCTTCAAAGTAATGTTCTTTCATAGTATCACCTATCTTGTTATAACTTTATGTACTTTCTTAATAAGAAACAATGCAATGATTAAGAATACAATATCATATACCAATTCCATACAATCTCCCCTAACTGACTATATTATAGACAATTATTCATAAAATGTAAAGATAGTATTTAGAAATGCTTAATATTAAATTAATATAGTATTAAACATTTTGAATATAGATGCTTATGATAAAATACTTCTATCTTAATTAAGGAGAAAGTATATGAACAAAGAAGATTTAAAAGCCAAGTTAACCCCTATGCAATACAAGGTAACTCAAGAAAATGGAACAGAACCCCCTTACCGTAATGAATACGACAACCACTTTGAAGATGGTGTCTATGTAGATGTCGTATCTGGTAAAGTCTTATTCTCTTCACTAGATAAGTACAACTCAGGATGTGGTTGGCCTGCCTTTACCAAACCAGTAGAAGGTTCTGACATCATTGAAAAAACAGATTTATCCCATGGTATGAGACGTGTTGAAGTACGATCGGATACCTCACACTTAGGCCATGTCTTTCCTGATGGACCACAAGATAAGGGTGGTTTAAGATATTGTATCAACTCAGCAGCTTTAAAGTTTATCCCTAAAGATAAACTTGAAGAAGAAGGTTATGGTGAATATAAAAAATTATTTCAAGACTAAAAAAAGATGCCTAGGCATCTTTTTATCTTTTCTTCAACTTTTCTTTAACCAAACCAATAATGATTAATGTTGGTAAAGCCGCAATAGTTCCAACAATGCCAATATCACGCAACATTTTTTCTCTATCGGCACGTTTTTGTAATTTGATAGATTCTTCTATACGTTTAAATTCTGCTTCTTCAATTTCATTAAATAATTCATCTTCTAAATAAACATTAAATTCTTCTTTCATTATTCTTCCTCCTTTAACTCTTTATACATAACCAAACATGGATTGGCTTCATCCCAATGATCTGGTAATACCATCAATTCACTAAAGCCAACACTTTGATAAAACTTTCTTGTTCTTCCATAATAAATATCAGGATGAGTATCTGCTAGAGTTAATACCGATACTTTATTATAACCCTTATCTAAGTAATAAGCATCAATATAAGCCATCAGTTTTTTACCAATCCCTTGATGATGATAGTCTGGTTTGATACCCATAACAATGATTTCTATGGCTTTAAAGTTGAATGTCTTTACCGCAACAAATCCGATAATAGATGTATCTTCTGCAACAAAGAAATCTAAATCTTTAACTTTATCATTGTATTCAACAAGAGACTCTTCGATACCAAACCATTGTGGTAAAGATCCTAATATTTCATTACAGATCAATGATTTTTGATTGGAATCTTCTAATAAATAGATCTTCATTATAATTTCTTTCTAATCGCATCTACTGGATCTAAGGCAGCTGCTTTTAAAGAAGGTACCAATCCAGAAATGATGGCTAATAAGGTAGTAATACCGATTAAAAATAACATGTTCATCATTGATAAGTGAGCGACGCTCATCGCTGGTAAATGCGGGTTTTGTGCTCTTAGTAGGTTGGTTACCAAATGGTTGATGATTTGGGTAATCCCATAAGCGACACTCACACCGATAATACCTGATAATAAACCAACCAACATTGATTCCGAAACAAAGATATTACGGATATCTTTCATTCTACCACCAATGGCTCTAATAATACCAATTTCCATTCTTTTTTCTAATACCGAGATATAAATAACAATAGCAATCATAATAACTGCTATAAAGACAGAAACACTAGAAAAGGCAATTAAGACATTTCTTACTAAGTCTAAGATGGTGTTTACGGTTGATAAAACACTGTCTGCACTTGGTGCAAAGTTAAAATCATTTTGAGAATCGTTTAATTGTGTTGCATAGTCTTGTATCGTATTGATATCAGCAACCGTAATCATCACCATATTGGTAGAAGCATCCTCTATATTCATATCAAAATAATCTTCTAATAAATGTTTGTAGAAATCTTCTTGCACATACATGGTAGACATTAAAGTATTCTCACTTGATATACCAGAGACTCTTAAAGTAACAATCTGGGTATTAGCTCCTTCTCCTTGCATCCCACCTGTTCCAAATTGCATAAAGGTTTGATACAAGTTTTGACCGATTAAATCTTCAACATTTTGATCTTCTCTAATCAACTCTTGAGCCGTTGATAAAGACAAAACCACATCGTAAGGATGGTTAGAATCTGGCATAGAACCAAATCCTAAATTGACATCGAAGGTATTAAGTGGCATAGCCGAAGGAATCATGGTTGCTGGATAAGCCGACTCAACATTGTTGATTCTATTTTGTCTAAAGGTTTCAATATCGGCTGAATCTTTATCAGTAGAAGCAATCGTTCCCATAAATGATGATGGGATAAAGATAGAAGTTTGTGCTTCACTGGCAATCTCTTTAATACGTAAGTAATCTTGGTAAGAAATAGCAGCACTGGTCCCTTCATCTTCTCCTGCTTTGGTAACAGTAATGGCATTGGCAGGAAAGATAGATAAGACTTGATTAGAAATGGTTTCTCTTGTCCCTGTTGTTAAGGCTAAAGCTAAAGCGATTCCAATAATCCCTATCGACATACCTATAGCGGTTGCAATGGTTCTACCCTTCTTTAACTTTAAGTTTCTAAAAGCCAATTGTAAGGCTGTTTTAAAAGGCATATTGGCCTTAGAATCATTTTTAGAGGTATTCTCTACAACCAAGTGATTTTTATCAACAATCGATTGTATTTGACCATCTTTGATCTTAATCTCAACATCGCTATACTGGTCGGCTAACTCTTGATTATGGGTAACCATGATTACTAGTTTTGTCTTAGCGATATCTTTTAAAATCTTCATCACTTCTAAAGAGTTCTCTATATCTAAAGCACCAGTTGGTTCATCTGCTAATATAATATCTGGATCATTAGCCAAAGCTCTCGCGATCGCAACACGTTGTTTTTGACCACCTGATAATACATTGACCTTCTTGTTGGCATGTTCTAACAAACCAACTTTACTTAACAAATCATTGACCTTAGCAATACGTTCTTGTTTAGAAACATTAGATATTTCTAAAGCCAGTTCTACATTTTCAAAAGCCGTTAATGAGTTAATCAAGGTAAAGTTTTGAAAAACAAAACCAATCGTATTTTTACGATACGTTTCTAAATCTTTGTTTGCGGCTTGTTTTAAAGATTTACCATTGACAACAACATCTCCTTCAAAATCAGAATCCAAAGCCCCTAAGATGTTCATTAAAGTTGTTTTACCTCCACCAGAAACACCAACAATAGCAACCAGATTACCATCGTTAAGGGTAAAATTAACATCATCTAAAGCTTTAAAATCACCGTAATATTTGGTAACATTTTTTACTTGTAACATATTTTTAGTCCTCCCTTAACGCATCGATTACTTTTAATTTGGTTGCTCTTTTAGCTGGTAAGTAACCAGCGATTACTGCAACAAGCACGCTGATTAAGATTAAGCCTAATTGGATTAATAAAGGATAATCTGTCCCATTGATATCTAGGGTTAATGGAATAGCCAACATCCCTCTAACATCGTATCCGGTAAAATGAGACACGATCAACTCAGCAATTGGTGCTAAGATAAAGGCTAGTATAATTCCAATTAAACCAGAGAATAAACCTAGTAAAATCGCTTCTACTTGGAAGACTCTTAAAACATCTTTCTTTCTTGCACCAATGGCTTTTAAAATACCAATCTCGGTTTTTCTTTCAAGAACACTAGAGAATAAAACAATAGCGATTAAGATAGAAGAAACGATCAATGCGACAATCAAGAATAAAATCATAACCATTTGTATCATTGAGATAATGGTCGAAAAGGCTTGGTAAAAGATTAAAGCAAAAGAAGAGACACTAATCCCTTGGCTATTACCAAACATGCTTTGCATTGGATTGGTTGTCGCTTGAACACCAGGATAGTTTTGTAAAATCCAATCTCTGGTTTGAATCAATAGATGTGGATTTTGTACCGTTGCTTCAAAATCACCTGTATTTTGAGAAGTTAAAGTATATACAGAATCCTCTGTAAAAGGAATGGTTGAATCTTGAAAGAAATCTTTCATATCTTGATAGTTGTAATACAACATCGATTGATCGACATCTATTTCATGGACTATTGCAGCTATCTTAAATTCTTGGGTAAATGGAAAACCAGCACTAGATAAATCTAAAGTAATCTTTTTACCAATCACATCTTCTAATTCTTGATCACTTAAATGATACGCTCTTAATACTTCACGTGCCATGGCTTGATTGACCATGACTTCAAAATCACCTTCCATTGGTAATTGACCATCAATAAAATCTTCTAAGTATGTTTGATTGTCTGGATTAGCCAAAGCAAAGGTAGAAACATCACTGGTATCATCGTTAACCAACCACGTTCCTTGTGAAGTTAAAGCAGGTCTAAAATCTATGATTTGATCGTTTTCTTTTAAGAAATCAAATTTAGATTGGTCTGTGACTCTTTCTAATTGATTGTCTTCATTCATGACATTGGCAGATACACTAATCACATTAGATGAACCAAAACGAACCATCTGTTCATTGATGAAATGATTGGTTCCATTCCCTAATCCTAATACCAAAGAAATACCAGCAATACCAATTGAACCAGCAAAAGCGGTTAATAAGACACGCCCTTTTTTCTTTTTCATGTTCTTTAAAGATAATTTAAAGGCTTGAACAAAAGGCATCTTCTTATTCTTTTTATTTAACTCTTGATTAGAAACATCTTCAAAATCAAAATCTTTTCTTACTTGTTCTCTTACTACTTTTCCATCTGAAAAAGTAATGACTCTGGTTGAATATTGATAAGCCAATTCCTTGTTATGGGTTACCATGATGACCAGTTTATCTTTAGCAATAGAGCGTAACAATTCCATAATCTCTATCCCTGTTTTAGAATCTAATGCCCCTGTTGGCTCATCGGCTAAGATGATATCTGGATCATTGGCTAAAGCTCTAGCAATCGCAACTCTTTGTTTTTGACCACCACTCAACATTGAAGGTAAGTTGTTTAAACGTTGACCTAGACCGACCTTCTCTAACAACATGGTTGCTCTTTCGATACGTTCTTTCTTACTTAAACCAGATAGGTTCATAACCATCTCTACATTTTCTAAAGCAGATAAATGTTCAATTAAATTAAAGGATTGAAAGATAAAACCAATATTGTTTTTACGGTATAAATCCCAATCTTTCTCCTTGTATTTCTTGGTAGATTTACCTTCTATTATCAAATCACCACTGCTTGGTACATCCAATCCAGCCACAATATTTAAAAAGGTTGATTTACCACAACCAGAAGGTCCTAATATTGAGACAAACTCACCCTTATCAAAACCAAGATTGATATCGTTCAAAGCTTTTTGTTGGTTGCCTTGTTTTTGATTACCAAATATTTTAACAATATTTTTTAATTCTAATAACATCTAATCATCCTTTCTTTGATTCTTTTTACTCTCATTCATCATACATGTAACTATTTCAATCAGTTCATCTTCATACACAGATTCTCTATTTTTTATCTTATTAATAATAGCTTGTTCTCGATTAGAATCCAACACATCTATATGATTGGTTTTCTTATATGCCTTTACCTCTTGAACAATATCAAAACGCTTAATTAATAAATCTAATATCTGATCATCTATATAATCAATCTTTTCTCTATAACTATCTAAACTCATACATATCCCCCTTGTATTATACAACTAATACATTGTAACACATATAAAATTATTATTATAAGTATTATTTTTGTTTATTTAAGAACACTCATCCTGTAAGATAATTTGTTATAATAAATAGACTATATGAAAGGAGACCACACATGAAAGAATTAGACCAATATCGATTACACAACAACATCATCTGTATAGATTTAAAATCATTCTTTGCATCTGTAGAATGTGCAGAAATGGGTTGGGATCCTTTTAAAAAACTCATGGTAGTTGCCGATGCTTCCAGAGGAGAAGGCTCTATTATATTAGCGGTATCTCCTGCTTTAAAAGCCCATGGTGTACCAGGAAGATTACGTATCTTTGAACTCCCTCGTCATTTAAAAAAAGACATTGAAATTGTTAAACCAAATATGAGAAAGTATGTAGATATGTCTAACAAGATACTTTCTATGTATTTAAGATATTTTTCAGTAAACGATGTCTTGGTATACTCTATCGATGAAGTCTTTATCGATATTACTTCTTATACCAAGTTATACAAAAAAACACCTTATGAAATAACCTTGATGTTGTTACAAAACTTAAGAAAAGAATTCAAGTTATACGCTGCTGCTGGTATTGGACCTAACATGTTGATGGCAAAGCTAGCTTTAGATATAGAAGCCAAAAACAACAAGGATTTTATCGCTACTTGGAACTATGAAGACTTACCTGATAAACTATGGCCGATGACTGATTTAACCGATATATGGGGCATTGGTTCTGGATTATCCAAACGATTAAATTTACTTGGAATAGAATCCATGTATGACTTGGCCCATTACGATGTAAAAAAATTGGTTAAACATTTAGGTATTATGGGTGAAGAACTCTTCTTACATGCTAACGGGATTGATATTTCTCGTATTCAAGATCAAGGCAAACTGAGTAAACGTAAAGGGTATTCTATCGGTTCTACCTTAATGCAAGATACACCTAAAGACATCACTCGTGTTAAACTATTAGATTTGGTAGATGAAATTGTTACTAGAATGCGTACGGATAAAAAGACAAGCAATGTCATTCATGTTTATGTTAGATATGCTTTTAAAGAAGGACAACCTTCATTCTCTATGCAACGCAAACTAGCCAATCATACCTTAGATTACAAGGTGATTAAAGAAGCTGTTCTTGCGATATATGATACCCATGTATTAGATTTAAACATTCGTAAAATAGGTCTAGCTTGTACCAACATAGATGATTTTGCGGGGGTTCAATTAGACTTGTTTGCCCAAGGCAGTGATGCGACCAATGTCGATTTAGATTTTGCTTACGATAAAATCAATGGTAAATTTGGTAAGAATACCTTGGTTAAAGCCAGTCATCTTACCAAGGAATCATCTAAGTTAGATAGAGGAAAGTTAATTGGTGGTCACAATGCAGAATAATTTTGATCATAAGTTTAGACCTAGAGGGATTGAGAAGTGGCATGCCTTTGCGGCCTTAGTAAGTGGGGATGAACAAAAGGATGCGGCTACAGAAGAAAAAATTCTATCTTTTGCTTATTTTGATGAATACTACGATGATTTAGATTTCTTGATTAAAGAAGCTTATCAAAGTAAAAAAGAAGTAAAGATTACTTATTTACAAGACAACCAATACCATGAAATGATTGGTATTATTACCAAGATAGATGACTTTCAAGCCTTACTATTCGTCAACAATCAAGCCATCCAGTTCAAACATATTTATTCAGTTTCTTATACGTAAACATTAAAAGATAAATATATCTCAGTCGTGCTAGATATATTTATCTTTTTTATACTCAATAAAAAAATCAGCCAATATCATTGGCTGAATAAAGCGACTTCTTTTGTATACATGTATCTAAACTTATTACTGTGAATCATTGAGTACACCAAAGTTATTTGATGTCACTAGAAAGACATTGTTACCAATACTTTGTATGCTACCTTCAATCGCAAAGACAATACCATAAATAAAGTCTATCAGTCTTTGTGCCTCTTCTTTACTAATTAAATGTAAGTTGATAATACAGCCTTTTCCTGATAGTAAATGACTTGCTATACCATGCGACTCTGTGTAATCTCTTGGTTCAAAAAGAATAACTTGTGAGCTTACTTGCGCGTCATTAGATGTATCGATATTATCACCTAAAAAGTCATCCTCTTGATCAATAGGTTCAATCCCTATCCATTGTTTTAACTTATCTACCATCATCATTTATATCCCATTTTCTATTCTTTCTTCTGGTGTTAAATCACTCGCTTTTTTAAACATCACTAAATCTGGATGAAGTGCATATTCATTACCTGCTTCATGTTCCCAAAGTAAGCTACACAATATAGCACCCTCATAATTATAAGCAAAATCCTTATCAATTTTGATACCCTTGTCTAAAAAGATAAGGGCTACTAAGAAATCGCTATAACTTATATCTGCCATTTCTTGTAGTATTTCTAAAAACATCGTAACCCTTTTCTCAGCCATCATCTCTCTCATATCTATTACCTCCAATATTTTTTATACTAGCTATCTACTTTTTACGTTCTTGGATAGGAATCCATAGTTTAAAGGATCTAATATTAACAGAACTTTCTCCTGCATATTTATGAAATTCGTAAACCATTGTCGTAGCTTGTTCAAGATTGAATTTATCCAAAATCGCATCATTCATAAGTCTAACACCCTGTGAATTGACACTCATATCATCATAACTAACTTCCTTAGTAATTGCATAGTGTAATCTAAACTTGGTTTCAATAAGCAAAACTTCTTTCCATGTATTGATTGAAAACTTTGTTTTTGCACTTGTCATATTATCTTTATAACCAATATCTGCTAGAGCGACCGTAATAAATCGCAAGGGTTTTAACTCGAATTTACCACTGTTTTCTAAGGATCTATAATAAGATAATACATCTTGACTCATATAGTCTTCTAAAGATTTAGAAAGATAGGTATAAACATATCTCCCTTTAAAAAAGGGATCATCATAATCTACAACACCATAGTATGGATTGACTGCTTTCTTTATATTTGATAAGAATGAATTTTTTTTAAAATGTGCATCTACCATATCAAATAAAGTAGAAAGTTCAATATATTGAAAGGTGTAATCCTCATTAAAGAATAAATCTTCAATCCTACCTTTAATCAAATCAGAAACACTCTCTACTTTACTTTGCTCAAATGACTCTTTATTAGTATCTATATCACTGTTCCACTTAACATTATCAATTTTCTCAACGATATCTAAAACAAGTTCTGTTTCATACTTTATATCCGCATTTCCAACTGTTTTATTGACTAGGTTTGTAGAATAAAAAATCAGTTTATAATCATCATAATAATTCTTCTTACCTGTTTCTTTTTCTACCTTATCATTTAACTTCTTTAATAATTTATTGGCCAGTTGTTCAACTTCTAAATACAAATAGTTTGTAGAAGTCGTATGTGTCCAAGCATGCATCGAAATAGCAGTCGTAAATTCTAAAGCTTCAAAGGTATAGTTATGAATATCCTTTTCATCAATATCTAGTTCTTGCTCAAAATCATAAAGATAACCATTTATACGTTTAAGACTATACGTTGTTTTTAACTGATCTATCTGTTTTTCAACAAATTTCTCTAGTAACAATTCATATCTTTGTTCATCACTGTTAAAATCTCTGTATTGTTTTAAATCATTTAAAGTTAAACCACTCTCCTTTAAATCAAAATATAAGGCCAATTCATCAATATCAGCTCTGGTATATTTCATCGCATCATATCTACCACCTTTTTCTCTTTCATGCGCTTGTTTAACCAATTGACTTTTCTCAAGGTTTTTAATTTTATCAATATTGATATCTCTACCAAGTTCATTAGAGAGTATTTGTGCAACTTCCCTTCTATTGTAAGTTGTTTGTTTTGAACTAGAACCCATCTAAGATGCTCCTTTCTTTTAAGATTAGAAAACTATCTTTCTTATAGATTAACTTTATTATACACATAAAAATGTAATTAGGTGATATTGGGAATATCTCCCAATTAAAAAATTGAATAAAAGTTAAAAAAAACAGCCTAAGCTGTTTTCTTATTGTCCGTTTAAGAAGTCTACGGCTATTTGTGCAAAGCCTGCACCAGTTACCTTTAAGATTTCACTATCAAATCCAAATTCTGGATGGTGATGTACTGGTTGTGGTTCACCTTCTTTGTGAATCCCTACAAACATAAACGATGAAGGCACTGCTTCACACAAGTAAGCAAAATCTTCTCCACCCATGTTAGGTTCTTCTAATTCTTTGATGTTGTCTTGACCAATAATCTTAGCCAAAGAAACTTTAGCCAATTCATTCATTTCTTTGTTGTTGATGACTGGTGGATAACGATACTCATAATCAAAGGTATACTCTGATTTATTCGTTAAAGATAAACCTTTTAAAACATCTTCCATATACTCAGGTAATTTCTTTCTAATCACTGGATCAAATGAACGTACCGTTCCATTCAACATAACCTCTTGAGGGATAACGTTGAATGTCGTTCCCCCTTGAATGACACCTGTTGAAATAACAACTGGTGTTAAAGGATTAACCTTTCTTGAAACAATCTCTTGGAATTGTTGCAAAGCATCAGCCGCAATCATCACTGGATCAATCCCAAGATGTGGCATTGCTGCATGGCAGCCTTTACCAATAATCTTAATGGTGAATTGATCAGGTGCAGCCATCATCGCACCATCTCTAAAGAAGACTTTACCATATGGTAATGGTCCCCATAAATGAACACCAAAGGCCGCATCTACTTTAGGGTTTTCTAAAATACCTGCTTCAATCATCGGTAAAGCGCCACCATCGGTTTCTTCAGCTGGTTGAAACATTAACTTTACATTCCCACACAACTCATCTTTGATTTCATTTAAAATCATCGCAGCCGCAAATACACCTGCTGTATGACCATCATGACCACAAGCATGCATGTAACCTGGTTTTTTAGATTTGTAGTCAACATCACATTCTTCATTGATTGGTAAAGCATCAATATCTGCTCTTAATAAAACAGTTTTACCTGGTTTACCCCCTTCAATCAATGCCACAACCCCTGTGTTATACATACGTTGATGTGGAATTCCTAACTTATCAAGCTCTGCTTCAATAAATTTTTGAGTTTCTACTTCCTCATTGGCAACCTCTGGGTATTGATGCATGTGTTCTCTAATACGTTGATACTCTGGATAATACTTTTCTGCAAGTTCTTTAATGTTAAACATAGAACATCTCACTTTCTTTTTTTTATATTATACGTTTACTACTTTGATTAATAAAGATTTTTATATGAGAAAAGATTATCTAAAAGATAATCTTTCACTTTATTAAGCTGGACCTAATGGTAATCCTAAGTAGAAGAAGATTAGGAATAAGATGGTCCATACAATTGCAAAGACAATTGAGAATGGCATCATGTTAGAGATGATGGTTCCTAAACCAATATCTTTTTTGTATCTAGATGCGAATCCAATGATCATAGGCATATATGGGAATAATGGTGAAATAGGGTTGGTGATTGAATCTCCAATTCTAAATGCCATCTGTGTTTGAGCTGGCTCATATCCCATTAACATGAACATAGGTACGAAGATTGGTGCCAACATCGCCCATTTTGCTGATGCTGAACCAATGAACATATTGATGAATGCACATAAGATAATGAATGCAACAAATAATGGTCCACCTGTTAATCCGATACCTTGTAAGAAGTGGGCACCGTTAACTGATAAGATGATTCCGATATTTGATTGGTTGAACAATGCGATAAACTGAGAGGCAAAGAATGCCAATACGATATAAGAACCCATTTCGTTCATTGATGAGTTGATGATTCTAAATAAATCATGGGTATTTTTGATTTGACCTGTTCCCATACCATAAAGTAAACCTGGAATGAAGAATGCTAAGGTTACGATAGGAACCAATGCTCTCATGAAAGTTGCACTTGCTTCTAAAATAGAACCGTTTTCACCAACCATGAATGGTCTACCATCAATTGGGATCACACTTAATAAGACTAAGATTAAGACGAATGTTCCTAAACCAATTAAAGCTTTATGAGCTGCTTTTCTTTGAACGTCTGTTACATTAGATGCATCTTCATCAATTAATGATTTGTCTATTTTTTCACTTTCCCATCTTGGTGCAACGATTTTTTCTGTTACCAATGTACCAAAGAAAGTTAAGACAATCGTTGAAACGATTAAGAAGAACAAGTTCATTG
>Ga0268261_10001939_pt1 | contig 14647 bp, 2 predicted proteins | sample TergutNc150P1_FD_190353 | JGI IMG/M metagenome (GOLD analysis project Ga0268261, IMG submission 190353) | Nasutitermes corniger P1 segment gut microbial community from laboratory colony in Florida, USA - Nc150 P1 (SPAdes) (version 2) | ecosystem: Host-associated > Arthropoda: Insects > Digestive... | reverse complement strand
TTATCTCCGTAACCGTTCAACTTTGGATATAGGTGTTTTGGGTTATATCGGTATATTTTAACATAAGGAACACTCTCCCGAAGTTTTGTCCCTTCCTCCTGTTACACCCTGTATATATTAATATAAAAAAAACAACTTGATTCCGTCACAGTTTTCTAACCATCATCAGGGGTTAATCACCATACTTGTGCAATTACTACGTGTCAGAGTGCCTGCTCCGTCGTATTCCAGTATGTGGCTGTATGTTGTCTGTACGTGTATACTTGCGATGTACCTGTCAGTGTGGTGGTTAGGTTAGGTTAGGTAAGGTTAGGTTAGGATAGGTTAGGTTAGGTTAGGTTAGGATAGGTTGGGTTAGGTTAGGTTAATATCCGGTAGTGTTTACCCAAGTTGCTGCCGGCTGGTGTCTTGAATGTGTTGAAACAGAACTTTGTTGATTGTGAGTAACATAGTATTCCAAGTTATCTCTATATGTTTAGGACGATGTTTTCGCCTATAATCAGGAACACTTGACTGTATATACAGTATCTGGTAGTATATTCCCAAATTGCTGCCGGCTGGTGTCTGGAATGATATGAACCTGAACTATGTAGATTGTGAGTAATTTGTTATTCCAAGTTAGCACTACATGTTTAAGGCTATGTTTTCTTCCATCATCAGTAACACTGGTCTGTATTTACAGTATCTGGTAGTATTCACCCATGATGCTGCCGGCTGGAGTCTTGAATGAGCTGAAACTGCACTATGTAAATTGTGAGAAAATTTATTATTCCAAGTTAGCTCAACATGTTTAAGGCTATGTTTTCGACCATCATCAAGAGCACTTGACCGTAATTACAGTATATGGAAGTGTTCATTCATGTTGCTGCCGGCTGGAGTTTTGAATAAGGTGAAACTGAACTATGTATATTGTGAGTAATTAATTATCCCAAGTTAGCTCTATATGTTTAGGGAGATGTTTTTGTCCGAATTCAGGAGCACTTGACTGTATTTACAGTATCTGGATGTGTTCACCCAAGATGCTGCCGGCTGGAGTCTTGAATGTGTTGAAACTGAACTATGTAGATTGTGAAAAATTTATTATTCCAAGTTAGCTCTACATGTTTCGATCTATGTTTTCGACCATCATCAGGAGCACTTGACTGTATTTACAGTATCTGGATGTGTTCACCCAAGATGCTGCCGGCTGGAGTCTTGAATGTGTTGAAACTGAACTATGTAGATTGTGAAAAATTTATTATTCCAAGTTAGCTCTACATGTTTCGATCTATGTTTTCGACCATCATCAGGAGCACTTGACTGTATTTACTGTATCTTGTAGGTTTCAACCACGTTGCTGCCGGCTGGAGTTTTGAATGATTTGAAACTAAACTATGTAAATTTTGAGTAATTTATTATTCCATGTTAGCTCTACATGTATAGGGCGATGTTTTCGCCCATCATCAGGAGCACTTGACTGTATTTAAAGTATCTGGTAGTGTCCACGCAAGTTACTGCTTGCTGGAGTCTTGGATGAGTTGAAACTGAACTATGTAGATTGTGAGTAATATATTATTCGAAGTTAGCTCTACGTGTGTAAGGCGATGTTTTCGCCCATCATCAGGAGCAATTGACTGTATATTCTGTATCTGATAGTCTTCACCCATGTTGCTGCCGGCTGGTGTCTTGGATGTTTTGAAACTGGACTATGTAGATTATGAGTAATATATTATTCAATGTTAGCTCTACATGTTTAGGGCGATGTTTTCGCCCATCATCAGGAAAACATGACTGCATTTACAGTATCTGGTAGTGTTCACCCAAGTCGCTGCTTGCTGGTGTCTTGGATGAGTTGAACCTGAACTATGTAGATTGTGAGTAATATATTATTCGAAGTTAGCTCTACGTGTGTAAGGCGTTGTTTTCACCCATCATCAGAAGCAATTGACTGTATTTGCTGTATTGGTTAGTGTTCACAAAAGTTGCTGCTTGCTGGTGTCTTGGATGTATTGAAAATGATCTATGTAGATTATTAGTAATTTATTATTCCAAGTTAGCTCTACAAGTTTAGGGCGATGTTTTCGCCCATTATCAGGAGCACTTGACTGTATTTACAGTACCTTGTAGTGTTAACCCAAGTTGCTGCCGGCTGGTGTCATGGATGAATTGAAACTGAACTATGTAGATTGTGAGTAATTTATTATTCCAAGTTAGCTCTATATGTTTCGGGCGATGTTTACGCCCATAATCAGGAGTACTTGTGTGTATTTACAGTATCTGGGAGTGTTCAACCAATTTGCTGCCGGCTGATGTCTTGGATTTGTTGAAATTTAACTATGAAGATTATGAGTAGTTTATTATTCCAAGTTAGCTCTATATGTTTAGGGAGATGTTTTCGCCCATCATCAGGAGCTCTTGTCTGTATTTACAGTATCTTGTAGTTTTCACCCAAGATGCTGCCGGCTGGTGTTTTGGATGTGTTGAAATTTAACTATGAAGATTATGAGTAATTTATTATTTTAAATTAGCTCTAAAGGTTTAAGGCGATGTTTTCGCCTATCATCAGGAGCACTTGACTGTATTTACGGTATCTGGTAGTGTTCACTCAAGTTGATGCCGGGTGGTGTCTTGAAGTAGTGTAATCCCAAATTGCTCCCGGCAGGTGTGTGGAATGAAATAAACCTGAACTATGTAGATTGTGAGAAATTTGTTATCCCAAGTTAGCTCTACATGTTTAGGGCGATGTTTTCGTCCTTTCATCGTGAACACTTGACTCTATTTACAGTATCTGGTAGTGTTCACCCAAGTTCTACCGGCTGGAGTCATGAATGAGTTCAAACTGAACTATGTAGATTGTGACTAATTAATTATCCCAAGTTAGCTCTACATGTTTAGGGAGATGTTTCCGCCCATCATCGGGAGCACATGACTGTATTTACAGTATCTGGTACAGTTCAATTAGGTTACTGCTGCCTGGTGTCTCGAATGAGCTGAAACTGAACTATGTCGATTGTGAGTAATTTATTGTTCCAAGTTAGCTCTACATGTTTAGGGCGATGTTTTCGCCAATCATAAGGAGCACTTGTCTGTATTTACAGTATATTTTAGTGTTCACCCAAGTTGTTGCCAGCTGGTGTCTTGAATGATTTGAAATAGTTTGTATGTAGATTGTGAGTAATTTATTATTCCAAGTTACCTCTACAGGTTTTGGGCGATGTTTTCTTCTATAATCAGAAGCACTTGACTGTATTTACGGTATCTGGCAGTGTTCACCCAAGTTAATGCCGGCTGGTGTCTTGAATAAGTTGAAACTGAACTATGTAGATTGTGAGTCATTTATTATTCCATGTTAGCTCTACATTTTAGGGCGATGTTTTCGCCCATCATCAGGAGCACTTGACTGTATTTGCTGTATCTGGTAGTGTTCACTCAAGTTGCTGCTGGTTGGTGTCTCGGATGTTTTGAAATTGAACTATGTAGATTGTGAGTAATTCATTATTGCACGTTAGCTCTACATGTTTCGGGCGATATTTTCGCCCATCATCAGGAGCCCTTGACTGTAAGTACAGTAACTTGTAGTGTTCACCGAAGTTGCTGCTGACTGTTGTCTCGGATGTGTTTAAACTGAAATAAGTAGATTATGAATAATATATAATTCAAACTTAGGTCCACAAGTTTGGGGCTATGTTTTCGCCCATCATCAGGTGCACATGACTTTATTTAGAGTATATGGTAGTGTTCACCAAAGTTGCTACCGGCTTGTGTCTTGAAAGATTTGAAAATTAACGATATAGATAGTGAGTAATTTACTATTTCAAGTTAGCTCTACAAGCTTAGGGCGATGTTTTCGCCCATCATCAGGAGCACTTGACTGTATTCACAGTATCTGGTAGTGTTCACCCAAGTTGCTGCCGACTGTAGTCTTGAATGAGTTGAAGCTGAACTATGTATATTGTGAGTAATTTAATATTCATTATTCCAAGTTAGCTCTATATGTTTAGGGCTTTTTTTCGCCCATCATCAGTAGCACTTGACTGTATTTACAGTATCTGCTGGTGTACACCCAAGATGCTGTCTTGGATGTGTTGAAATTTAACTATGAAGATTATGAGTTATTTATTATTCCAAGTTAGCTCTAAACGTTTACGGCGATGTTTTCGCCTATCATCAGGAGCACTTGACTGTATTTACAGTATCTGGTAGTGTTCACCCAAGATGCTGACGGCTGGAGTCTTGGATGTGTTGAAATTTAACTGTGAAGATTATGAGTAATTTATTATCCCAAGTTAGCTCTAAAGGTTTAAGGCGATGTTTTCGCTTATCATCAGGAGCACTTGACTGTAATTACAGTATCTGCTAGTGTTCACCCAAGTTGCTGCCGGCTGGTGTCTTGGATGTGATGAAATTTAACTATGAAGATTATGAGTAATTTATTTTTCCAAGATAGCTCTAAAGGTTTAAGGCGATGTTTTCGCTTATCATCAGGAGCACTTGACTGTATTTACAGTACCTGGTAGTGTTCACCCAAGTTGCTGCCGGCTGGTGTCTTGAATGAGTTGAAACTTTTTCATGTAGATTGTGATTTATTTATTATTCCAAGTTAGCTCTACAGGTTTTGGGCGATGTTTTCTTCCATAATCAGAAGCACTTGACTGTATTTACGGTTTCTGGTAGTGTTCACACAAGTTAAGGCTGGCTGGTGTCTTGAATAAGTTGAAACTGAACTACGTAGATTGTGAGTCATTTATTATTCCAAGTTAGCTCTACATGTTTAGGGCGATATTATCTTCCATCATCAGGAGCACTTGACTGTATTTGCTGTATCTTGTAGTGTTCACTCAAGTTGCTGCTGGCTGGAGTCTCGAATGTGTTGAAATTGAACTATGTAGATTGTGAGTAATTTATTATTGCAGTTTAGCTCTACATGTTTCGGGCGATATTTTCGCTCATCATCAGGAGCCCTTGTATGTATCCACAGTATCTGTTAGTGTTCACCATAGTTGCTGCTGGCTGGAGTCTCGGATGTGTTGAAACTGAAATATGTACATTGTGAGTAATTTATCATTCAAAATTAGGTCCACAAGTTTGGGGCTATGTTTTCGGCAATCATCAGGTGCACATGACTTTATTTAGAGTATCTGGTAGTTTTTCACCCACGTTGCTGCCGGCTGGTGTCTTTAAAGAGTTGAATATGATGTAGATAATGAGTAATTTATTATTTCAAGTTACCTCTACAGGTTTAGAGTAGGAGTACTTGACTGTATTTACATTATCATTTGTGTTCACCCAAGTTGCTGCCGGCTAGTGTCTTAAATGTGTTGAAATTGGATTATGTAAATGGTGAGTAATATATTATTCCAAGTTAGGACTACACATATCGGGCGATGTTTTCTCCCCTCATCAGGAGCACTTGAATGTATTTACAGTATCTTGTAGTGTTCACCAACGTTCCTGCTGGCTGGTGTCCTGAATGATTTAAAACTGAACTATGTAGATTGTGATTAATTAATTATTCCAAGTTAGCTCTACATGTTTAGGGCGATGTTTTCGCCCAACATCATGAGCACATGACTGTATTTACAGTATCTGGTAGTGTTCACCCAAGATGTTGCTAGCTGGTGTCCTGAATGAATTGAATCTTAACTATGTAGTTTGTGAGTAATTTATTATTCCAAGTTTACTCTGTATGTTTATGGCGATGTTTTCGCCCATAATCAGGAGCACTTTACTGTATTTACAGTATCTGGTAGTGTTCTTTGAAGTTGGTGCCGGCTGTTGTCTCGAATGCTTTTGAAAATGAACTATGTAAATTGTGAGTAATTTATTCTTCCAAGTTAACTCTACATGTTTAGGACAAAGTTTTCGCCCATCATCAGAAGCACTTGACTGAATTTACAGTATGTCGCAGTTTTAAAACCAAGTTGCTGCCGGCTAGATTCTTGAATGAGTTGAAACTGAACTATGTAGATTGTGAGTAATTTATTATTCCAAGTTCGCTCTACATGTTTAAGGCGATGTTTTCGCCCGTCATCAGGAGAACTTGACTGTATTTACACAATCTGTTCGTGTTCATTCAAGTTGCTGCCGGCTGGTTTCTTGGATGAGTTGAATCTGAACTATGTTGATTGTGAGTAATTTATTATTAAACGTTTGATCTACATGTTTAAGGCGATGTTTTCGCCCATCATCAGGAGCACTTGACTTTATTTAGGATATCTGGTAGTTTACACCCAAGTTGCTGCCGGCTGGTGTCTTGAATGAGTTTAAAATGTACTATGTAGATTGTGAGTAATTATTTATCCCAAGTTAGCTCTACATGTTTAGGGAGATCTTTCCTCCCATCATCTAAAACACTTGACTGTATTTACAGTATCTGGTAGTGTTCAACTATGTTGCTGCTGGCTGTTTTCTCGAATGAGTTGAAACTGAACTATGTAGATTGTGATTAATTTATTGTTCCAAATTAGCTTTACATGTTTAGGGCGATGTTTTCGCCCATCATAAAGTGTACTTGACAGTATTTACATTATCTTTTAGTGTTCACCCAAGTTGCTGCCGGCTGGTGTCTTGAATGAGTTGAAACTGTTTTAATGTAGATTGTAAGTAATTTATTATTCGAAGTTAGCTCAACACGTTTAGGGCCATGTTTTCGCCCATCATCTGGAGCAATTGAATTTTTTTTGCTGTATCTGATTGTATTCACCCAAGGTGCTATTGGCTGGTGTCTTGGATGAGTTGAAACTGAACTATGTAGATTGTGAGTAATTTAATATTCCAAGTTAGATCTACATGTTTAGGGCAATTTTTTCGCCCATCATCAGGAACACTTGACTGTATTTACTGTACCTGGTAGTGTTTATAGAAGATGCTGCTGGCTGGGGTCTCGATTGAGTTGAAACTGAACTGTGTTGATTGTGAGTAATTTATTATTCCAAGTTAGCTCTAAATATTTAAGGCTATGTTTTCGCCCATCATCAGGATCACTTCACTGTATTTACTGTAACTGGTAGTGTTCACCCAAGTTGGTGCCGGCTGGTGTCTTGAATGAGATGAACCTGAACTATGTAAGTTAAGATTAATTTATAATTCCAAGTTAGCTCTACAAGTTAAGGGCGATGTTTTCGCCGATCGTCAGGAGCACATGACTGTATTTACAGTATCTGGTAGTGTTCATCCAAGTTGCTGAAGACTGGTGTCTTGGATGAGTTGAAACTGAACTATGTAGTTTTTTTAATAATACATTATTCCAAGTTAGCTGTACATGTTTCGGTCGATGTTTTTGCCCATTATCAGTAGCATTTGTCTGTAATTACAGTATCTGGTAGTGTTCACGCAAATTGCTACCGGCTGGTGTCTTGGATGAGTTGAAACTCAACTATGTAGATTGTGAATTATAACTTATTCCACTTTAACTCTACATGTTTTGGACATTGTTTTCGCCCATCATGAGGAGCACTTGACTCTATTTACAGTATCTGGTTGTGTTCACCCAAGGTGCTGCGGGCTGGTGTCTTGAATGAGCTGAAACTGAACTATATAGATTGTGAGTAATTTATTATTCCAGGTTAGCTCTACATATTTCTGGCATCGTTTTCGCCCATCATCAAGAGCACTTGACTGTATTTAAAATATATTGTAGTGTTCACGGAAGGTGCTGCCGGCTGGTGTCTTGAAAGTTTTGAAACTGAACTTTGTAGATTGTGTGTAACTTATTATTCCAAGTTAGATCTACAAGTTTACGGCGATGTGTTCTTCCATCATCAGGAGCACATGACTGTATTTACAGTATCTGATAGTGTTCACCCAATTTGCTGCTGGCTTGTGTCTTGGATTAGTTGAAATTGAACTATGTAGATTGTGAGTAATTTATTATTCCAAGTTAGTTCTACATGTTTAAGGCGATGTTTTCGCTCATCATCAGGAGCACTTGACTGTATTTTCACTATCTGTTAGTGTTCACATAGGTTCCTGCCGGCTGTAGTCTTGAATGAGTTAAAACTGAACTCTGTAGTTTGTGAGTAATATATTATTCCTCGTTAGCTCTACATGTTTAGGGCAATGTTTTCGCCCATCATCAGGAGCACTTGACTGTATTTACTGTATCTGGTAGTGTTCAACCAAGTTACTGCTGGCTGGTGTCTTGAATGAGTTGAAACTGAAATATGTAGATTGTTATTAGTTTATTATTCCAAGTTAGCTCTACATGTTTGAGGCGATGTTTTCGCCCATCATCAGGAGCACTTGACGGTATTTAGATTATCTGGTAGTGTTCAACCAAGTTGCTGCTGGCTGGTTTAATGAATGTGTTAAAACTTAATAATGTAGATTGTGAGTAATTTATTATTCCAAGTTAGATCTACATGTTTCGGGCGATGTTTTCGCCCATCATCAGGAACACTTGACTGTATTTTCAATACGTTGTAGTGTTCACCTAAGATGCTGCTGGATGTTATCACGAATTAGTTGAATCTGAACTATGTAGATTGAGATTAGTTCATTGTTCCAAGATTGCTCCACATGTTTTGGGAGATGCTTTAGTTCATCATCAGGAGCACTTGACTTATTTTCTTCACTTGGTAGGTTTCAACCACGTTGCTACCGGCTGGTTTCTTGAATGTATTGAAACTGAATTATGTAGATTGTAAGTATTTTATCATTTCATGTTAGTTCTACATGTTTCGGGCGATGTTTTCGCCCATCATCAGGAGAACTTGACTGTATTTACTGTACCTGGTAGTGTTCACCCAAGGTGCTGCTGACTGTTGTCTCGAATGAGTTGAAAATAAACTATGTAGATTGTGAGTAATTTATTATTCCAAGTTAGCTCTACATGTTTAGGGCGATGTTTTCGCCCATCATCAGGAGCTCTTGACTGATTTACAGTAACTATTAGTGTTCACCCAAGATGCTGCTGGCTGTTGTGTTGAATGATCTGAAAATGAACTATGTAGATTGTGAGTAATTTATTATTCCAAGTTAGCTCTACGTGTGTAGGGCGATGTTTTCGCCCATCATCCTTAGCACTTGACTGTATTTACTTTAACTGGTAGTGTTCACCCGATTTCCTGCCGGATGTTTTCTTGAATGATTTGAAACTGAAATATGTACATTGCGAGAAATTTATTGTTACAAGTTAGCTCTACATGTTTAGTTTGATGTTTTCGCCCATCATCAAGAGCACTTGAATGTATTTACAATATCTGGTAGTTTTCATCCTAGTTTTTGCCGGCTGGTGTCTCGAATGTTTTGAAATTGAACTATGTAGATTGAGAGGAATTTATTATTCCAAGTTATCTCTACATGCTGAGTGGGATGTTTTCGCCCATCATCAGGAGCACTTAACTCTATTTACATTATCCTGCAGTGTTCTCCCAAGTTTCTTCCGGTTGGTGTCCTGGATGTGTTAAAACTGAACTATGTAAATTGTGAGGAAATTATTATTCCAGTTTAGCTCTACATGTTTCGTAGGATGTTTTCGCCCATCATCAAGAGCACTTGACTGTATTTACAGTATCCTGCAGTGTTCACACTAGTTGCTGCCGGCTGTTGTACTGGATGAGTTGAAACTTAACTATGTAGATTGAGAAAAATTTATAAATCCAAGTTTGCTTTATATGTTTCGGTCGTTGTTTTCGCACATCATCAGAAACACTTGACTTTATTTACAGTATCTGGTAGTGTTAAACCAAGTTGCTACCGGCTGGTGTCTTGAATGAGTTGAAATTTAACTATATAGATTGTGATTAATTAATTATTCCAAGTTAGCTCTACATGTTTAGGGCGATTTTTTCGCCCAACAACATGAGCACTTGACTTTATTTACAGTATCTTGTAGTGTTCACCCAAGTTGCTGCTGGCTGGTGTCCTGAATGAATTGAAACTGAACTATGTATATTTTGAGCAATTTATTATTCCAAGTTAGCTCTACATGTTTAGGGCAATGTTTTCGCCTATCATCAGGAGCATTTAACTGTATTTTCAGTATCTCGTAGTTTTAAACCAATTTGCTGCCGACTGGAGTCTTGAATGAGTTGAAAATGAACTTGTAGATTGTGAGTAATTTGTTATTCCAAGTTAGCTCTACACGTTTAGGGCGAAGTTTTCGCCCATCATCAGGAGCATTTGACCGTATTTACAGGATCTTGTAGTGTGCAACAAAGTTGCTAAAGGCTGCTAGCTTGAATGAGTTGAAACTGAACTATATAGATTGTGAGTAATTTATTATACCTAGCTAGCTCTAAATGTTTAGGGCGATGTATTCGCACATCATCAGGAGCACTTAAATGTATTTTCAGTATCTGCTAGTGTTAAAACAAGTTGCTGCCGGCTGTTGTCTAGAATGAGTTGAAAATTAACTATGTACATTTTGAGTAATTTATTATTCCAAATTAGCTCTAAATCTTTACGGCGATGTTTTTGATCATCATCAGGAATACTTGACTGTATTTACTGTATCTGGTATTGTTCACGCAAGTTTTTACCGGCTGGATTCTTTGATGATTTGAAATTGAACTATGTAGATTGTGAATAATAACTTATTCCACTTTAGTTCTTCATGTTTCGGACAATGTTTTCGCCCATCTTTCGGAGCACTTGAATGTATTTACAGTATCTGGTTGTGTTCACCCAAGTTGTTGCCGGCAGCTGTTTTGAATGAGTTGAAACTGAACTATGTAGATTGTGAGTAATTTATTATTCCAGGTTATCTCTCCTGTTTTCGGGCATCGTTTTCTCCCATCATCAGTAGCACCTGACTGTATTTAAAATATATCGTAGTGTTCAAGGAAGGTGCTGCCGTTTGGTGTCTTGAAAGATTTGAAACTGAACTATGTAGATTGTGAGTAATTTATTATTCCATGTTAGCTCTACATATTTAGGGCGATGTTTTCGCCCATCATCAAGGGCACATGACTATATTTACAGTATCTGGTAGTTTTCACCCAAGTTACTGCTGTCTTGTGTCTTGAATGGGTTGAAACTGAACTATGTCGATTGTGAGTAATTTATTGTTCCAAGTTAACTCTACATGCTTAGGACGATGTTTTCGCCCATCATCAGGAGCACATGACTCTATTTACAGTATCTGGCACTTTTCACCCAAGTTACTGCTGGCTTGTGTCTTGAATGAGTTGAAAGTGAACTATGTTGATTGTGAGTAATTTATTATTCCTTGTTAGCTCTACATATTTAGGGCGATGTTTTCGCCCTTTATCTGGAGCACTTGACTTTATTTACAGTATCTGGTCGTGTTCACCCAATTTGCTGCCGGCCGGTGTCCTGGATTAATTGAAACTGATCTATGTAGATTGTTATTAGTTTATTATTCCATGTTAGCTCTACATGTTTCGAATGATGTTTTTGCCCATCATCATGAGCACTTGAATGTATTTACAGTATCTGGTCGTGTTCACCCAAGTTGCTGCCGGCTGGTGTCTTGGATGAATTGAAACAGAATTATGTAAATTGTGAGTAATTTAATATTCCAAGTTAGCTCTACATGTTTACGGCGGTGTTTTCGCCCATCATCAGGAGCACTTGACTATATTTACAGTATCTGGTAGTGTTCACCCACGATTCTGCCGGCTGGTGTCTCGAATGAGTTGAAACGGACATATGTTGATTGTGAGTAATTTATTGTTCCAAGTTAGCTCTACATGTTTACGGCGATGTTTTCACCCATCATCAGGATCACTTGACTGTATTTAAAGTATCTGGTACTTTTCACCAAGTTGCTGCCGGCTGGTGTCTTGAATGAGCTGAAAAATATATATATGTATTTTGAGAGTAATTTATTATTCCAATTTAACTGTGTATGTTTAGGGCGACGTTTTCGCCATCATCAGGAGCACTTGACGGTATTTACAGTATCTTTTAGTGTTCACCCAAGTTGCTGCCGGCTGGTGTCTTGAATGACTTGAAATGGAAATATGTAGATTGTGAGTAGTTTATTATTCCAATTTAGCTCTATATATTTCGGGCGACGTTTTCGCCATCATCAGGAGCACTTGACGGTATTTACAGTATCTTTTAGTGTTCAACCAAGTTGCTGACGGCTGGTGTCTTGAATGAGCTGAAAGAGTTATATGTAGTTTGTGAATAATTTATTATTCCAAGTTAACTATACATGTTTAGGGCAATGTTTTCGCCCATCATCAGGAGCAGTTGACTGTATTTAAAGTATCTGTTACTTTTCAACCAAGTTGCTTCCGGCTGGTGTTTTGAATGAGCTGAAACAGAAATATGCATTTTGAGATTAATTTATTATTACAATTTAACTCTACATATTTAGGGCGACGTTTTCGCCATCATCTGGAGCACTTGACTGTATTTACAGTATCTGGTAGTGTTCACCCAAGTTGCTGCATTCTGGTGTCTTGGATTATTTGAAACTGAACTATGTAGACTGTGAGTAATATATTATTCTAAGTTAGCTCTACGTGTGTAAGACAATGTTTTCGCCCATTATCAGGAGTAATTGACTGTATTCGCTGTATTTGATAGTGTTTACCCATGTTGCTGCCGGCTGGTGTCTTGGATGTTTTGAAACTGGACTATGTAGATTATGAGTAATTTATTTTTCCAAGTTAGCACTACAAGTTTATCGCGATGTTTTCGCCAATCATCAGGAGCACTTGACTGTATTTACAGTATCTGGTAGTGTACACCCAAGTTGCTGCTGGCTGGGGTCTTGAATTATGTGAAACAGGACTATGTAGATTGTGAGTAATTTATTATGCCAAGTTAGCTCTACATGTTTAGGGCGATGTTTTCCCGCATTATCAGGAGCACTTGACTGCATTTACAGTATCTGGTAGTGTTCACCCAAGTTGCTGCCGGCTGGGGTCTGGAATGAGTTGAAACTGAACTATGTAGATTGTGATTAATTTATTATTCCAAGTTAGCTCTACATGTTTGGGGCGATATTTTCGCCCATTATCAGGAGCAATTGTCTATATTTCCTGTATCTTGTATTTTTCATACAAGTTGCTGCTGGCTGGTGTTTTAAATTATTTGAAACTTAATTATGACGATTGTGAGAAATTTAGTATTCCAAGTTAGCTTTACATAATTAGGGCGATGTTTTCGCCCATCATCAGGAGCACTTGACTATATTTGCTGTATGTGGTAGTGTTCAACCAAGTTGCTGCGGGCTGTTGTCTTGAATGATTTGAAACAGAAACATGTAGAATGTGAGTAAATTATTATTCCGGTTTAGCTCTACATGGTTCGGACGATATTTTGCCCATCATCAGGAGCACTTGACTGTATTTACAGAATCTGGTAGTGTTCACCCGAGTATCTGCCGGCTGGTGTCGTGGATGACTTGAAACTGAAATATGCAGATTAGGACTAATTATTTATTTCAAATTAGCTCTGCATGTATAGGGTGATGTTTCTCCGATCATCAGGAGCCCTTGACTGTATTTGCTGCTCACTTTTCATTAGCAACTCATGCACATATTAATTAAAAAAACTTCACAGTTCACATTTAAAAACACACAAGTTTAAAATATTTTTGGTTTTTAATTAAATTAAATTAAAATTAAACATGTTTCTGTCACAGTCTTCTGACCATCATCAGGGGTTAATCACCGTAATTGTGCAATTACTACGTGTCAGGGTGCCTGCCTCGTCGTATTCCTGTAAGTCGCGCTATGTTGTCTGTACTTGTATACTTGCGATGTACCTGTCCGTATGGTGGTTAGGTTAGGTTAGGTTAGGTTAGGTTATGTTAGATTAGGTTAGGTTAGGTTAGGTTAAGTTAGGTTAGGTTAGGTTAGTATCCGTTAGTGTTCACCCAAGTTGCTGCCGGCTGATTTCTTGTATGAGTTCAAACTGAAATTTGTAGATTTTGAGTAATATATTATTCCAAGATATCTCTATACATTTAGGATGATGTTTTCGCCCAACATCAGGAACACTTGACTTTATTTACAATATCTGCTAGAGTACAGCCAAATTGCTGCCGTCTGGTGTCCAGGATGAGTTGAAACTGCACTATTTCGATTGTGAGTAATTTATTATTCCAAGTTAGCTCTACATGTTAAGGACAATGTTTCCCCCATCATCAGGAGCACTTGACTTTATTTAGAGTATCTTTTAGTTTCACACAATATGATGCCGGCTGGTGTCTCGAATGTGTTGAATCTGATCTATGTAGATTGTGAAAAATATATTATTCCAAGTTAGCTCTACATGTGTAGGACGATGTTTTTGCCCATTATTAGGAGCACTAGGCTGTATTTACAGTATCTAGTTGTGTTCACCCAAGATGCTGCCGGATGGTGTCCTCGAAGAGTCGAAACTGAACTATGTAGATTGTGAGTAATTTATTATTCCAAGTTAGCTCTACATGTTTTGGGCGATGTTTTCGCCGATCATCAGGAGCACTTGACTGTATTTACAGTATCTGATAGTGTTCACCCAAGATGCTGCTGGCTGTTGTCTTGAATGAGTTGAAACAGAACTATGTAGATTGTGAGTAATATATTATTTCAAGTTAGCTCTACATGTATAGGGCGATGTTTCGACCATCATCAGGAGCACTTGATTATATTTACTGTATATGGTAGTGTTCACCCAAGTTGTTGCCGGCTGGTGTCTTGAATGATTTGAAACTGAACTATGTAGAATGTGAGTAATTTATTATGCCATGTTAGCTCTGCAT
>Ga0268261_10001938_pt1 | contig 14648 bp, 7 predicted proteins | sample TergutNc150P1_FD_190353 | JGI IMG/M metagenome (GOLD analysis project Ga0268261, IMG submission 190353) | Nasutitermes corniger P1 segment gut microbial community from laboratory colony in Florida, USA - Nc150 P1 (SPAdes) (version 2) | ecosystem: Host-associated > Arthropoda: Insects > Digestive... | reverse complement strand
TATATATATATATATATATATATATATATATATATATATATGACATTAGTAGCCTAAGGGTTAATCAACTTTTATACTGTGTTTCTTTAAAAATTTATAACAAATTCGTTAATTATTTTTGTGAACTGAAATTTTCAGGAAATACTCACCAAAGACCCTAGTAGTGCTTGAGGGTGTGATACCTCTGGAAACATTCCTCCTTGTGGAGTGGCACTAAGGAGAACTTGAAGATGTACCGAGTTTCACCATGTTAAAAACGCAAATCTGTGTCACCCGTCCGCAATGTGTTAAGGTAGTTTCTAAAATTTCTAAGTGTTGAGTTACATTTAAAAAAAAAAAATTATTTGTATTGCCCATCTTTACAGGTTCTCCGGGGACGGCGTCGTTTCTTCCTTCCTTCAGGTTTCCAGTGAATCATAATTTTTGGTAGTCATGTTGGATCCTTTCTCTCGGCATGACCATAACAAATAAGTTGTTTCCGGGTTATGCCATCCAATTTCATAACTTGCGCGTCCATTTTTCCTCTAATAACAAAGCTGCGTAACCTTCCAGAAAGGTGGAAGCCTACGGTCATTCCTACTCTTCCGTGATTTGATATCCGTCCATCCATAAACCGGGTAAAAATCCCGGCTGCGGTTTTGGGGGACTGAGTGTCCCTGAAAAAAGTAAATTTGAAACCGTGACTTGTGTACGCACTTTCAGTTCTAACTCCATGTAACAGAAGTCCCCTTGAGAAGCTGACCGTTTCTCAGCTATTCAAGAATGTGCCCTCATTTTATGGAACCCGAAAGTTCATTACCGCATTCAAAAGCGCCAGTCACTCTTCTCTATCCTGAGCCAGATCAGTCCAGCCCATGATTCCCCAACCCATCCCTTGAAGGTCCTTTTAAATATTATTTTGTATCTACGCCTAGATCTTCTTAGTAGTCTCTTTCCTTCAAATTTCTCTATCCTGAGCCAGATCAGCTCAGCCCATGTTTCCCCAACCCATCCCTTGAGGGTCCTTTTAAATATTATTTTGTATCTACGCCTAGATCTTCTTAGTAGTCTCTTTCCTTCAAATTTCTCTATCCTGAGCCAGATCAGTCCAGTCCATGTTTCCCCAACCCATCCCTTGAAGGTCCTTTTAAATATTATTTTGTATCTACGCCTAGATCTTCTTAGTAGTCTCTTTCCTTCAAATTTCTCTATCCTGAGCCAGATCAGCTCAGCCCATGTTTCCCCAACCCATCCCTTGAAGGTCCTTTTAAATATTATTTTGTATCTACGCCTAGATCTTCTTAGTAGTCTCTTTCCTTCAAATTTCCCCACCACAACACTTTGTGTAACTCTCCTGTATTCCGTACGTACTAAATGCCCCGCCCAACTCATTCTTTTTTTAATTTGAACACCCCAAAAATATTTGGTGAGTATTACAGATCATAATGGGACACATGGTAGCGCAGTTGGTTGAGGCACTGCGCCTCAAGTCGGAAGGCCGTGGGTTCAATTCCCGATAGTGTCATTGGAATTTTTCATTGACATAATCCTTCCGGCCGCACTATGGCCCTGGGGTTGACTCAGCCTCTAACAGAAATGAGTACCAAGAATGTTTCCTGGGGGTAAAGGCGGCCGGTGCGTAGGGCTGACAACCTTACCACCTTCATGTGCCGACTGTCTTGAAATCTGGGAGCCTCAACCTTCTGGTACCCTCAGGGCCTGTCCAGGCCTGTAATGGGATTGCTTTACCTATACCTCTTCTTAGAAAAGTTTGAAAAAAAAAAATTACTTACCTAGATAACATCCTTGAGCACAGTTCGCTGGCTGAAATGTAATTTGTTTTCCCACAACTCTTAATGATGGTCATTTCTTCAGTCCACAGTAGACTTTCCTGGTAAAACTTTCATCTTGTAAGTGTTGATTGTCCTTTCTCCACCCCCATATACAGTGCTAAGAAATACTTAATTTTTTGGTTACCATGTCGTTACTGGATAACCATTGATTTTCAAATGGCAAAATGTACTGTTTTCAAGTACAGCAAGAGTATCTTTTACTTTCATGTAGTTTTCCATGATCACATTATGGTCAGTAAGCACATTTTAAGTAAAAATGTAATAAAATTGAACTTTTAAAAACAGTTACTATCAATTTTCAATATAAACAGAAATACTGTATAGCATACCTTAAATCAAGGGTCAATGCATTCAGACTAACAACATAACATCTCACAACTAGTGCATACCTAAAATTTGGGTATGACTTGAGTATCAATATGAGAATATGTACTAAGCATACTTCTGCTTCAAGCATATTTTCTTTGAAGAATGGATGAGACATAGTCGCAAAGATTTCAGATATATGGATTCACGTAAGATGGATGTTGTAACATTACAAAGTGTACCTCAAAAACACAGCCCTTGCTCGTTCAGAAATCTTAGAATTGGATAACAATTGTGTGCAAGTACGGTGAAAGTAATGAAAATATAATGACCGTGCCTTTCAAATATTATCATACTGACAGACAATCTTGTGAATATCTGAGTATCCAGATATGTCAATCTTCAGGGCATCCAATTCTCCAGAAATAACTGAATGCCTTTTTACTATTATAATTAGGATTAAAATTGACAGTCAGAACACAACTAGTATATGTTGTTTTTTATTTATTTGTCAGAGTGACTACATGTTTCGGCCCACATTAGGCCATCATCAGGTCACAAGTAGATCATATAATAGAGGGAGCTAGACACTGTAACACGTAAAATGTATAAAATCTAAATCCATAGTCTAAAATTACGAGAGCTCGCTGTCGTTATCATATGTAGGTGCCTATAATCTATATAAAATTCTTATAGATATATAAAAATTTTATATAGATTATAGACCCCTACATATGATAACGACAGCGAGCTCTCGTAATTTTAGACTATGGATTTAGATTTTATACATTTTACGTGTTACAGTGTCTAGCTCCCTCTATTATATGATCTACTTGTGTCCTGATGATGGCCTAATTGGGGCCGAAACATGTAGTCACTCTGACAAATAAATAAGAACAACATATACTAGTTGTGTTCTGACTGTCAATTTTAATCCTAATTATACTTCAAACACAGCGGGGATGAACCACCTCAAGCCTTTTTACTAAATTTTCTCTACTTCACAAAACTAATTGAATGTCATATTTCTGAAAGAAAATAAATATAAACAAGAGGTCTTGTATAGATGAATCATAGTGATGCATCATAAAATGCAATTACATTTGGTGTACGTTTTATATCATATCTGGAAAGTGAACACCATGTGAGGTGTTTGTCAAAATGCTGTGATGGGAATGTACACTTTACTAATAATGCTGGGTGATGGGTAACATGCCAGAACGTCTGGGACATCATAACACAGAGACACTGTCGAATCTGTATAGAAAACTAACACAGCACTCAATACCAAAATTGTGCATCTTTACTCACAACTGGATTGGACTGGGAAATGCTGCAACATGCTACTTCTGATTACTTCTGGGCTCAGCAGGTGACCTCATACACACACACACACACACACACACACACACACATATTGAAGGAATGAATTGTTTAACTCACTATTTGCTGGTATGTCTGTACAGTATTTATTTTAGTACATTAGGTATAGCTGTTTGTTTTAATTTATTTTCTTCAGAAATCATATTTCCTTTAATGGTCTCAAGCAAGACCCTTTATTCATTTTTTTCTCCTGTTGTTCATGTGACTAATTCACATATTTAGCCAAAAATATTTCTTCCAAACATAGCTGTAGAGTTTAGTCAATACTGATGTACACAACTTTGTTACAAGTAACTCATTCTTCCTCAAATGTCTTTTTATGAATTAAAAAAAAAAATAATAAAAAAAATCACTGCTACTTTTTTGATGATCCAAAACCTGAAAATCCCATGACAGAAGCAAGTTCAGATTGTGTTTCATTCCGATTTTCCGTTTCTTCCTCCAGTTTACGCTTTCTCTCCTTACGCTTTTCTTTCCGATATTCCTTCAGTTTTTCTTCCTCTTCTCTTAATTCTTTCATCCTCTGCTCAATGTCATAATCTTTTTTCTTTTCTTCAATCTTTTTCTTGTTAATTTCAAAACGTTTCTTCACCTGGTCAAGCGATGATCTTTCAACACGCATTGACATACCCAGGTTTCGTTGATCTGTGGAAAGAGCAAATGTTATTTACTGCATATTTTTAGACTGCAGCATCTCACTGAAAGTGATGTTATCAAGTACAGTACAAATGAGCATTAACATCATGTGGCATCGAAATATACTGTCTATGTAAATATTTCTAACCATGCCATAAACACCTGGAAGAATTACACCATCTTGTGACAAGCTGAACCAGTGGTTCATCACTTCCAACATTCCTATTCTTCAACAGGGCCTGGAGCACATGCCCCAGATGCACCGCAGTCTATAGGCTTATTGTACAACCCTGAAACCCCCCCCCCATGGTTTTAGACGTTCCTATTTCCGCCGCCAGGTGCCTCCACGTCTGTATGGCATGAGAGATCCTAGCAGCGAAAGGTGGAACTGTGGGCGAGAATGTTGGCCGATAATTTTGCCTAGATGTCAACTTCCACATTCCATTTAGGGATCTTTTACATGCCGCAAATCTGCGACATGGGACCGATGGCTTTACTTCCCCTCTGAAGGAAGGCGCACTGAGGATTTTTTGGCCCTGAAAAATCCTGACGGCTTTGGCCAGGTTTGAACCCGCGAACTTGGGTACTTAAAGGCAGCACGCTACCCCTAGACCACCAAAGTCGCTCACTTCCAACATGCTGCAGTACATAAATTGTGTAACTCATTGTTGTGGATATCTTACAGTATATTTGTGAACAAAGGCATGTATAATAAGGAAATGTGATAGTATGCAGTTTGTTTTTCCTTATGCAGGATTTGACTAAGAAAAATAGCTGTTGAACCACATACCTCATGGAAATAGTAAGAGACTTTATCCCTGAAGACAAAAGAGTCTGAGCATGCAGAACTTTCAGTCATTGCTGCACTGACTACATTTCTTGAATGCACAAATGACTCATCATATTGGCAAGTTAATGTAGTAACTACAGTCAGAACTGCAGTATTTGTGGTACTGCCATGTTCTTATTTGAACTATCGATGTTAAACTACCACACAATAAAGCATAATGGAATAACTTTAATATTTGTTGCATACACATGCCAATTTTGATGTCTCATTTTTGAAAAAGAGAACAGTTTCAAAGGGAATGAAAACAAAGAAGTACAGATGTCAAATACACGTCAAAGATGAAGAGGGACATTAATAATTTAAAAAAGGAATAACATAAGTGGTATGTTTGTTTATTCTATAATTTTTTAACAACGGCAATTACAAATGTTCAGCATGAAACTCTTGACAGGGAGGCTGTTATGTAGCACACAATTTTGGTATGAAAGCCTCCTGAAAGACAGATATGGAAAATGGGAGATTACATAAAACAGCTTTTAGAGAAAGGTGCAAACTGGAGTGAGCTTGTAGATTTTTAGTTTGTGTTTCAAACCTTCAAATATAATTGCCAGTGTGGTACAAATGCAGCGATATATGATGGGTATGTATTAAATTATACATTTCAAACCTTCAAATATAATTGCCAGTGTGGTACAAATGCAGCGATATATGATGGGTATGTATTAAATTATACAGTGGACTGGTTAGTTATATATTGAAGAAATTACCATTTACAGGTCTAAATTATTAAGATAAAACAGATTTATTTGCAAATAGTATGGGACATACGTTTCTTGCCATTGATGTGGTCCAGAAAGTTTATGGAATCCTTCACAACACAGTCACACACATTGCAATAGTACCTGAAATGAAAAGGTTTAAAGCCAGCAGTTAATACACTTTTATCATCTAAATGCATAGTACTTCCATTTGTACCTGTTACCATTCTAAAGTACAGTGAAATATCAATTTCCTACTTCTCTGGGAATAATAAATTAAATGCATGAAACTTATTGTTTAAAAATAATATGCCTGACAATGATGTAGATCTTCAGGTTATGAAACAAGCAAATCTTCAAAAGATGAATCTCCAACAAGGATGATTTAATGAAGCAGTGGATAAATTTCATTTGACGTTCATGGATCCGTGCATCATAATATAAATCTTATAGAAATAACCGACAAGATGCAACTGTGTAGGACAATTTATTATTCCATTGTTCCTTGACTGCTCAACAGGTTTTGAGCGATATTATTGTTCATCATCAGGAGCTTCTAAACTGTAATTACAACTTCTGGTTTTACACACATTTGTTGTTACCGGCCGCTGTCGTGGCTGAGCCATGACAGCGGCCGGTAACAACAAACATGCGTAAAACCAGAAGCTGTAACTACAGTTTAGAAGCTCCTGATGATGAGCGACAATATCGTTTGAAACATGTTGAGCAGTCAAGGAACAATGGAATAATAAATCATCCTACACAGTTGCATCTTGTTGGTCATTTCTATAAGATTTGGATAAATTTAATTTTCTGTTTGGTACACATATTTTTGTCCATCTGCTGAATCCCTTTATAGGCTACAAAGATTTAGCTTACCCTCCAGTTTGTGAAGAAGGTGTGTTTTTTGTAATTACTACACTCTTCCCAAGTTTGGACTCAAGGTCTACTCTGTAATCCCTCTGACGAAGTAATTCACGTTTGACAGGTGGCTGCTTCTGCTTTGCTTTCTCCTGGGCATCCAGTTCCTCTTGTATTCTCTCGGCTGCCAAACGTTCATATTCATCACGGTCCCATTTACGTCGATGGTCTTCAAATTTCTGAAGAAAAACAGCTACATGTTATCACACTACTGACTACTACCAAGCTGATTACCTTCTATAGTGCTGGTGTTCTTGGGCGCTCATCATTTAGGCTGCATAAGCTACAGTTTCAATCTGCATGATATTTTGCATTAATGGAAACATACGGTAAAATATCAAACCATGTCAGCCTCAAAGGCCTAAATGTGGACATTTCATCAACACGAACATGAAGTACTGACTCGCATTTTAAATTTCATATAGCGTTATTCTACATTTGTGTAATTATCTCAATTCTTTCCTTGTTCAAAATTCAGTCATTACTTACACTAGAGGGATATTATTTTATCTGACAATTTGCATCTATCTTCACAGACTGCTGCATGTGACAGCAGACAGCCTAGGACTTGCTACTATTCCTTGTGGTGAGAACTAAATATCACGTTTCTATTAATCATACTTAAAAAAAAAGCACTGAAAATGTTTTCCTGTGGCTCACAGATGTGTCACAACATCTCACAAACATGCAGTTCATAGCATGTCAATATTTTATAAGTTACACAAGCTGACTGTGACTAGTGACACATGTCAGATAAAATAAAGTCTCTAAATAAGCATGACCTATGAGCTGCAGACTTAAAATTTTTGATCAAGACGTATTACAACTGCACATTCTGTCACATATACCCTTATTAGCTTCCCACTTATGAGCTAACATTTCAAGATTTTCTGTTGTTTTCAATAAATGCAATGGGGTGTAATTAGTGGCATGGTCATCCACAGTCTATAGAGCATCACCTTGAAGAAGCAATTTACCAGTTGCACCTAAAGTAACCATCAATACTATGGACGGATGATGGGTATCACAACATAAATGTAGCTGTATACAGATGTATCAGAAGTATCTTATTCACACCCATGAAGGGAAACACATCTTCTTCACTACAGAAGAGTTCTAATCCATAAGGAAAATTCTTAACATACAGTTATGCACTGTGTAATATTTAGTATTCTTTAATGAAACATAATTACATCTTTGGAAAATCTAATACCTACATAATGAGCTTTGGTTTTAGAAATGTGAAATACTGTACACAACACTAAGATAACTGGTGGGAGGATGAGTCCTGAAGAAACAAATGGGATCTTGGAACCTCTAATATAAGTAATTATATTGCATTTGAAGTGTTACATCCACAGATACATTAACATGTCACTAACTTTATAGTATACTTTGTTGGGCTCCAGAAAATGATCACCACTCACCACGTCTGAGTTAAAAACTATTCGTGAATAATGAGTTAAAATGATGAAAGTGTAGGTTAATCCACCTGTAAATGATCTAAAAACTACTATGCATATGTATCATTCATGTCCCATACATATGAACACTACAAAGTGTTGATGCAGCTTCTTGGATCTCATATAAGAATCAAGTGCCAGCAAGTTTGCATCTCAAATGATGGTCCCCTAGGTTTTTACACCTTGCAGAGTAATGTGCTCCACCGTTCCAGAGGAACGTGGTGTCTCCATCTTCAGGGAGACTGTATTTGGTTCAGGCGGATGCTTTAGTGTTTGGGAAAATAAGATATGTTGATTTTATATATGAAATATTCTAATATTTTGGCAAATTAGAGCTACAGAAATGGTAGAATTTAGTTCTAGGAATTTTGTGTGGTCAAATGCCTGTGTAATTTTGAACAGGTTTCTGTCATATTTCCTTATTTCATTATTCACATATGAGTGGCTATGCAAGTCATGGCGATGAGGAACACTAGTAAGAATAATGTTAGTGTGATTGTTTAGTTTTATAAACTCTGTAGTATGTTTGCGACACCCGTAACAGTAAGGTTAGAACATGTAACTTTCAGTTGAAATAAACAAGATGAACTTAAGGGTAAAACACATATTAATACACTGATTTTGGCAAAATATAATTGAAGATAAATTAGCCGTAATTATTTCATATCACACTGCTAGCAGTGTTAAAATGCATAATTCCCACCTCCTTCGCCGCCATGTTCCACAAATTACAAAATCTCAACCCCAAAGCTAACACCGTAATCTTTTTCAAAATTACTTATGAAACAAGACAACAAAACTGAATAATTACCTTTATGACTTTACTTTGCTATTTCACTATTAATACCATTTGTATCCTTCCGTGCTTTGACGTTATTTGTTTACCTCCAAACACTGAGATGTCATCTGTAGTAATGGCGGAATGTGTGGTCGAAAGGCACGGGTTGAAGAGAGAAATGAATATTTTTGGAACTTTTTTTTCTGTACTGTGAAAGGTATATAACAGAAAAACTGAATATGCAGGATTAGTAAGCGCATAGTACTTTATAAGTAATACGTTGATCCGAATTTGTGTTACATGCTTACCATTAGTCATATACTGCATATACACATCTTGTAGGCGTAGCTAATGCTGTGGCTTAAACAGCTCTTAGAATTCAAGATCCGATAAAACAAGTATGTCTTATGTTGATACTAGTAGTTTACTAATCTTGAATACTGTAGGTAGGATGTAGAGAATTTGCGGAAATCAGTTGATGTGTTAGTTCCTGTTGTCAGTAACTTCTATTAACGTGTGTGCATGGTGTTGCGATTTCAGGATGCCTCGAACGGTTTGCACTTAACGAAATATGAGTTGGCTACGCAACAGCCCTTTAAGGGCGATTGGGTTACGCAGGCCGTCCAACTCACCACCGAAAGAATGTGATCCCACTGCATGTTACGACAGTTTCAAGAAACATTGGCAGCAAACATACGAAATCATAGAAAGAACACAAGTAAGTGTAGGTTCTGTATCATAACACATTATAGCTTCTACCGCCCATTTCTTGATTGCCAGAAAGTAAAATGCTCTTTGGGGGCATCGTATAAGTGAGTATTCGCTGAGTAGTACTACCATGTACAGTATGAGTAAAGTGTGGTACAGTGATTATTGTGTACATTCGTAGTACAGATATATCATAGTTATGAAGCTGCTGATGAATCTTTGATTGAGAATATTTTGATGTGTATGCAGCTCTAGTTATGTGAAAACAGGAATGAAACTTCCAGGTAATTATTGAGGATGGGTTGTTGGACTCTGCTAGTCAAGAATATTGCACTCACCTGTTACATGGTTCGTTATAAAACTGTCCATTTGGGTTTGTTTAACACCACTTTATAAGCCTTATGGTTTTGGACAGTCTATTACTATGTTTATGATGGATACTATGACAATTTGTTATTATCACATGGTGTCAGACTTGGTTGAGGGTTAAGGTAAGTGTGTTGAACATGGGTGCAGTATGTCACTCTGTCCCATGTTTTTCACACTCCTCTTTTATTATTCTCTGTGAGACTTGACACCAGACTGGAGCAGTACACATATTCTGATATTGCATGCAAATTGTCAGGCAGTTTCCATTTGGATACATTTTGACAGAGAGCAAGTTGGCTAAAGAAGTAATGCTCACTTGTATTTTGAAGAATCCTGTTTTTAATTTGGTCTGGGACATATGACTGATATTTCTTTGGTTTTTCTCTTACGTGTAAATTGGTCCATGACCACTGCCTTCCATATCCTTGCCCCATCATTATAAGCCAATTATTTGACACTGTGTTGTCTGGAGGTACTGACAACATTGTTAAATACACTACAAATGTATAAAAAATGTGGCAAGCATAGATTATTATGTTTCTGATAAATTTATGTTGAGTTTTGAGGTTTCTATAATGGGTTTACCTCAGGTGATGGCCTTGTGGATTCTTGCAGTGCATAGGATAGTACTTTGGAATAAACTTATTATCCTATGTGATGTAATAATGCAGGAGACCATCATTTGATATTAGGTTCTGTTAATTTAATTAATTGAATTTAGTATGACATTAATACAGTTATTGACTCTGGACTGGTTTGATCAGGGTTTGATTACTGCTAACAACAGCAGTTATTTTTCTGTTTGCTACCATGTCTCGACTGGCTCTGGGACCCATCCAGCCCCTCATGCATGCAGAAATGTACCTCCTCTTCTCATATGATTTAATGTTATGATGCTTAACCCTCTGTTATTCTGAACCTTTATTAAAATTTGCATGCTAGTTTATGAGCACATTATTTAAACAGAAAAGGATAAAATTATGAAATAGACTGCATTTTTTAGGAAATAAAACAGAGATTATACAGCATGTCTTAAAAATACAGTGTATTTTCTTGTTGCCAAAATATATAAAGTTAATTTCTAGGGCCGTTTTCCTACACGTGTTTGCATATGTGAATGCAGGACTTTAACATAGTAGAACTTAGTGAACTTAACTAGTTTTAATATATAGGGATGTATTGTGCCAGAAAACTATTGCAAATCACTTCATATTGGCACATTTATGCTGTATAAACATGCTCACACACCAGATACCTTGCACATTGCTTATGGCAATATATGTGTCTTCTGCTTGTTGCCATATATACAGGGTTATTAAAAATGATTGTCGAGGTTTTAACAACTTGTCACACACAATACACTTGAGATAGGAGTATATGTATTTTTTTATTTAATAGAACAACACTCCAAGTTTTTGTTACATACCTTACAGGTGCTCTATATTTGCACCCTCTGTGATTCTACAAACATCAGCATGATAATCGAGTTTGTTCCAAACTGTTTGTAGCATGTCAGCGGTGTTGGTTTCAATGGCGGTTTGCTGCCATCTTAGTAAATTGTGCTCCAAGCGAAGAAATACATAACTACTGCACACCGCACATCATAAAAGAAAACTTTGAGAATTTCTTGATGCATCGCTGCAACTACATACTCCTATCTCAAGTGTATTGTCTATGACAAGTTGTTAAATCCCTGACAATAATTTTTAATAACCCTGTATTTCGTATGGTACAGCTGCAGAATACAGTCACTGAAGGAAGTGTGATGTAAATTTAGAAAACAATTTAGAAATGCATTAAATGTTTCTGAGCAGCGTGTTTCAGTATAGACAGTAATAAAATGTACAGAAGACATGTATGCCAAATCCATGTAAGATCGTTGTAGTTCATATACTCTGCACTCCTGGTCATGAAGCAAGATTAAATATTGTGCACAGGTGGTTTTATGGGGTGCATGATGGAGAAATAGACCACACACTTGTTTGTTTAGTGGTGAAACCTGGTTTTAACTTGGTCAATATTGCAACTTTCAGAATAATGGGTTTTCTTTCCTAATTTGTGAATTGGGTATGTTAAGAGTTGGCGTGTTGTGGACTGTGAGGACAATTCAGAAGAAATGTTCTTGGAGTGTCACTTCACATGTATATGTTACATTCAGCGACCATTTGTGCTGTGTTCCGTGATACATAAATTGTTCGGTTCATCACAGGTTCCATAAAGATAATGGTTTTAATCTTGTAGGACACCTATAATGCTACATGATTTTAAAGGCACGTCACAGTTTGATGTGAATTTATTCATAACCAATAATCATTTATGTAGCAAATGTTTGTGAAGGACTGTACTGATGGTTCTTTCTGAAATGCAGAACGTTGTGTGACATAAGCAAAATGAATGTAGCAAGTCACATGGAAGGACGTAAGAGGATTATGACATTACTGGTACTCTATATACCTGAATGCCAGACAACTGTAATCTAAGATGACCCCCCTCCCCCCCCAAAAAAAAATGTCTGCCAAGGGAAAAATGTATTTATCCAAATCTAAGATGAACTCCAAAAATGAAACTTCTGTTAAAAAAATTATTATGAATTTCATACACATAATATACAAAGCAAGTCATATTCTGTCTACCTTTACCAATCATTGTCACCGTCTTCATCTTCACAGTCAGTGCCTTCATGTTCCTTGCCCTTGCTCCTAACATTCCCATCCTCTTCTCTGCCATCCCATAACATATCACCATCGCTCCCATCCACTGCACTGGATATACAGCACTTTTTGAAACACTTCACAGTCACTGCTGTTGAGATCCACATTGACTCAATATATGTTTATATTTCTTGGTTTATAAACTTACTGAACCCCTGAAGATTCACATTTTTCTCCACAGATGGTGTTACTGTTGTTAGGAATTTAAATATCCGTGTTCTGGATTTCTCTGTTGTGTCTGTGGTCTGATCAGTCTGAGTTCATGGCTCTTTTTGTGGTTTTTAATTTGTGGATTGGTCCAGTTTTTATTTTTGAGCCATGTAGTTAATTTTTTATCTTTCAGTAGCGATTTTCCTGTTACTACTCATGGACTAGATCCATTCTCAGGTGCATATCTTAGCAAGTTACAGTTTGTAAGGTGCTCAGGGATTTGAATAGCTCAGCCTAAGAGGTTCACTGGGTTAGGTGCTTCTTTCCCTGAAAACAGAAACAGAACCGGCTTCTGAAACATAATGCTTCTTTAAAAAATTGGTTGATGGACAAGTCCCAAAAAGAAGATTGTGTCAAATTAGCTCAAGTGGTGCTCTGTTCTCCCTTTTGGATTTCTTGACACTTGAAGATGGAACCGATAGGTTCTCCGAAAATGGCGGTAAGGAATAACCACTCAACGTTTTGTAATATCTCAGAAGAGCAGAGAACTCACATGATGATTTGGCAGTGCGGGCCGTGGTTTGGCTCCTTGTAGTCCGGTTTAGAGTGATACGGTTTGGCGCGGTCTGATTCGGCACTTCACGTGTCGATTTAAAATGACTTCACATATTTAAGCACCAGATTTAAGGGAAAAAACCTTGTCTTGCATTTGAGTGAAAGTGGTAATAGATTTCAGGAGCTGTCAGAGAAAATCTGTGCTCTCATACCGCATCTGTATCTCGTGATAAATAATTAAGATACATGATATTTATACGCAGTTGAAGCACAGTAATTACAACTCTTAACCCATTGGCATACTACTTTTTATAACACATGGCGCACCTATAAATACTAATTTTTAGGCGAAAATGGCAATTTTGTACATTTATATTTTATTCATGCAAAATTAATTTTTATTGACTTCAATACATACCCCTGTTGTACTGTGATGTTGGTTTGGTCTCTGAATTGCGTCTCACAGCCGGCTGTGTATTAATGGACCTCGCGAGCCCGGCTGTCTCACGGACGACTGTGTATGCCAATGGGTTAAATAGAATGTCTGTGGAATATAAGTGGAGGGGGTGTTCTCTTTTTCTGTTTGTGTGTGTGAACTTGTGCAGGAGGTTAAACCCATGTATCTAATATCATGGTATAGTCTTATTCTGTACAAAAGGGATGCTTTCTTATTTGAATTTTTTTACTTTCAGCCACCTCATGGTTTTCCTATTCAGGATGATGTGCTGGGCATTGTCAATCATTTGGGTCAGATGGTGGCGTTTCTGCTGATAGAGTTACGGACAGCTGGAAATAGTCCAAGCAATGAAAATGGCCAGTCTTGCTCATGTTTGGAATTTCTTCTCAGTGAGAACTTGTTAGAAAAGCTGTTTGCATGGAGCGTGCACACTGGCAGGTATGGTACCACAGGAGTATGTCCCTAGAGATGGAGCGAATCTTGTTTAAAACAATGCTAAGTAGTCAGAATACCCCAGCTGTTGTGTTGTTTTGAATATTTTTTTGAAGATACTGTGGGATGAATTAAATTAATTCTAATTGTTATGTTGTATGTATTGTTTGTTTTGTGTCGTTCTCTGTATTGTTTGTGTGTATATGTGTACTGTACTACTGTCACTGGGTGGCTACCCAATTGCAGTTAAATATATCATATCATATATATATCATATCATATCATATCATTAACCCTTAGGTGACTAATGTCATATATATATGGAGCACCCATTCTTGATGTTTCTAGATCACACACAACGACGCAGCACAGTCGGTAGGACTCCTCTGGACGAGTGAT
>Ga0268261_10001937_pt1 | contig 14650 bp, 14 predicted proteins | sample TergutNc150P1_FD_190353 | JGI IMG/M metagenome (GOLD analysis project Ga0268261, IMG submission 190353) | Nasutitermes corniger P1 segment gut microbial community from laboratory colony in Florida, USA - Nc150 P1 (SPAdes) (version 2) | ecosystem: Host-associated > Arthropoda: Insects >... | reverse complement strand
CCGCTCGCCTGCTGAGATCTTGGGTTCGAATCCCACCGGGTCATGGATATTTGTCAGTTGTGAGTGTCGTGTGTTGTCTGGTAGAGGTCTCTGCGACGAGCTGATCACTCGACCAGAGGAGTCCTACCGACTGTTTTGCGTCGTTGTGTGTGATCTAGAAACATCAAGAATAGGTGCTCCATATATATATGACATTAGTAGCCTAAGGGTTAAGAGTAATAATAATAATAATAATAATAATAATAATAATAATAATAAGATCATGTAGGAATGATTTCATTTCATTTAATTTATTATGGTTAGGCTACGCTGTTGGATATTGTGTTCATTTTGTCGTCTTTTCCTTTCTCGTGGATTAACATTTTTATTGCAACAGAAGCCGTAGTTGTTATTTTGCAATTGATGTACTATGTTTTAATTTACTTTGCTTTTCATACTATCATGTACTTCTTAGTGTAAAATTTATTTGATTTTTCTTATAAGAGTACTGCAGCCTGTTGGTCTTCCTCGTGTTCTGTAAAATTTAGGTATGAACGAAAGTTATACAACTGTCGTAATATTGTATTAAGTAGTGTATGATATTAAACCATTCATTACTTAAGATAATACGAATGAGAAGAACTCACTGGCTTCTGTATGGAACTGAAGACTGTCTATGAAGTTTCGCTGTAGAAAATGTATACTAATTTGCGAAAGAGGTGAATGAAATTTTATGGTGTTCTGCTACAAAGTGTGTACAGAATCAAGGTTCTTGTGAGACTGAGTTGTGCATAAATCGCTATGGATTTTATGTAACGGGAAGCCCTCCATGAGGATCATTATGAACTATGTTTTCAAATATTATGTTAGGTAAGTCCCGAAATACATGAATGCGGATAAAACGTCAATGTTGCCAATCGTCTGAGTAAATTTCAGAATTTTTTTGGAGCGATCGAAATGATTTTCTGTAGCGAGTGGTGCCCATGGATGAAACCTGGTTATATGACTATGACCCGGAGACAAAGTAACAATCAATGGATTGGCAGCATAGCGGCCCCTCCCGCCCCAAAAATTCCGAATAAAAAATCCGTTGGAAAAGTTCTCACCTTGATTGCTTTGTGATAAAGACGGCACAATCTTCATTGATTACCTTCCAAAGGGCCAAAACTATCAACGCGGAGTGTTACTAATCTCTGCTGGTGCAACTGAAGGACGTTTTGAAGGAAAACCCCCGAGGGAAGTTCACCAAGGCGGTCTTGTTCTTGCACGACAGTGCCACGGCTCACCGGGCACTTGCAACCCAGTGAGTTGATCACCAACCCCCATTCTCCGGATCTAGCCACATCGAACTACAACCCGTTCTCTGGACTGAAAAAGCAATTGAAATGCCGCCATTTTTCGTCCGACGCAGAGGTCATTTTTGCTGCAGAGACCTGGTTGGACGGACAATTTTTTTTTTTTTTGAGTTGCTTACAAACGTTAGAGCAACGGGCTACGAAGAGTATTGAACTTCGTGCGGAGTATGTTAAATAAATCGCGAGTTTGGTGCCTGTAGCTTGTTCCTTCCTGGTCGGGCTAAGGACTTATCGGCAAAACTTGTGTGTGTGTGTGTGTGTGTGTGTGTGTGTGTATATATATATATATATATATATATATATATATATATATACACACAGGTTTTAACACTTTATTGACGAGGGGGTTTAAATTATTTTATTACCCAAAAAAAGTAGAATTTTTCAATTTATTATATCCTTCAACGCATTTAATACCGTACGGCGTACCGTGGCCGGCATTGAAGGGTTAATTACAATTTGTGACTGAAGCATACAGCATTGCTTACAGAATGCTTTCAAATATTCGGAGTGCAGATGTAGTTAAGGCAATCAAGTATTTTGTAATGAGGAATGAAGTGACATTCACACGAACTGGCCCACCGGCATTATCGTCAGCTCGTGCACCTGCGGGAAGAGAAAACAGAAGTAAGTACCAATTGTTTAGTTGCGTTTCTGTGCAGGATCGTCACAGATGTTGATTGCTGTGATTCACTTTCTTTACCTCCATTAATATTTCCAATGATATCTGTAGATTGGTATTTTTTCATGTTTATGTGCCATAATTATTATTACAATGTATGTGAAAATTAACAACAAATCATTTCCGTACTGATCTTCAACCTGTGCCCCCTTCCTTCCTAACTCTGATCTGTTTGTCATTCGGAAGGCACTGTTGTTAGCACAATGTTGCTACGTGTGTTAGTGCGACAGAACTGCGTGTTGCCACGGATAAAAAGTGAGAACGACTTGACACGCACAGTAAATCGCAATTCCAATAACGGAAATGCATCTTCCTCGATTTACAACTCAGTACCCAAGCTATTAGACTAGGAAGGTTAAAATATGCAATTTTTAAATATGTTTATGGAAGTTCCGAACACTCGGGATGTTCAAGTCGGTACAGTGACCGCGTGTCGCACAACTAAGGACAGCGTCTAGCTACCACCAAGGCTACCAGATGCTCGTGCCCTGGTGCTGAAGCGGCCAGAAAGTGAAACTGCACACCATGCTGTCTCTAATGACTTGGTAAAGTATAAGAGGAGCTATACCTCCACTCTCCCTTACACCTTCATGACGTAGTGTTGAATGGGAGCACAGGAACTATAGCTGTCTAGAGGTTGACGCTTTGCTTCACTGTACTGACATCGTTAGTTCCAGCACGACGGTCTGAACCTACAGCAATTCTGTTTACAGTAAAGCAGTTCGGTCTGATGTTTCTCTTTACTTTTGAACTAAAAAAAACACGTATGTGTAATATAACTGACGTCACGCCATTCCATGTTCTGTGCTTCCCCTGTTATAACGGTAGGACAAGTCTTCGGGTTGCGCAGGGAGACGGGATTCGCATACGGAATGTGGCGGTGAGTGCTACGACTAAACATTTGCGCAGAGCCAACAAGGGATGGCCCTTCGGGATTTAGCTGGGGTAGGGAGAAAACTATTCTTGATGAAACAAAATAAACAAATCTGAATGAGTGGTTGTATTCCTCGCCGGACACCATTAGTGTAAGCCAAATAAATAAGAAGAGTAAGATGGGCTGGGTAAATGGAATGCAATGGGAAGACTAAAAATAATTGCGAGATTTTGGTTGTAAAACGTGCTGGAAGGGGCCCGCTTAAAGACCAGCGCCTAGATTTAAATGGAGATGTGGATGGAAGGCATGAAACTGGATTTATCTGCCTTTGCTTAGAGGTTTGGAGGGCTGTTGTGATCATGGTAATGAAACTTGGTCATCTTTGCAAATGTCAGCTATTCTAGCGAAATTCTGCTCCATGGATTTACATGATACCAGCAAAGCTAGAAGCAGGAAATGGTCATGTACCCTTATCTACAGACGTTCCTAATCATAAAAGCACTTATTGTACTTTACTCATGATAAACACTGTCAACAACAGCAGCAACATAACGAACACGGAGCAGTGATTGATTTACACAGACAACTTTGAGGTCTTTCATCCCCGTCGTGTTAGGCAAAATCATGAGATTAATTAGCAGATTCTAGGTAGTCAAAAACACAACTATATTACTATATTATATATGTATAAATATAAATAAATATATATATATAGCGGATAATGTTAACAGCTGACCAACTACATGTTTCCTCCCTGTATATTTACCATCATCAGGTTGTATTATAATCTTCATAAGTAGCTACAACAACAAGTTAACAACAGCTAACCACACAAACACCAACACACACATGGACCACATTCACATACAAAGGGAAAGAGACCACTTTCATCACCAACATATTCAGGCGTACAAAACTAAAATTAGCATTCCCCACTAACACCACCATTCAAAAACTCCTAAAACACAAAGTCCAGATATCAGACAAATAAGCATAACGTGGTATACAAAATCACATGCCCTGACTGTAAGAAGGCCTATGTGGGGCAAACGGGTCGAAGCTTCTCAATACGTTTCAACGAACACAAGCTAGCATTCAGAAACAACAGCCACACCTCAAAATTTGCCCAACACCTAACTGATCTCGCCCATTCCTTTGGCACCATCCACGACACTATGTAAATCTTACATAACCATAAGAAAAGCGCACACATTAATACACTCGAAAGATACTACATTAACGCAGAATATGCTAATAACAACCACTACAACGACAATCACACACTATTTCCCAACACAATTTTTGACAACCCGCTAAAGACCCAATCTCCATAAAAGCCCACACTCTCTGCGATTTCTCAGACGGTCACACACCCCAATAATCTAACACTAATGCATTAGAAATAGCTTAAAATCATTATCGATAGTGTAGGAAGCTGCTATGCCGACCGAAGCATGGTTACCTCTTCACTGTTTTGTAAGCACAGACTGCTTTAGGGATTAGTATCATATTACGTCATTAACAACAACTGCGATCCGCATGTTATTTAATTACTCTTTCTGTCACACCAAAGGCATTTCATGCGTATTGTACTGTACGTATGTTTGGCCTAGTGATGGATTCTACACTAAGCTCAAATCATATACGTACGTATATACATGCACCCAGTGACGGAGCCAGGTTTTTGGGTCCCGGGGCAAATACTCACAATTCCTAACACAAATTCTTCACTATAAAATATATTTCTTGAATTTCCTTTTGTTTGGCTCAATACTTGTTTATTTCTTCATTTTGCGACCCCTTGGACACTGCCGCTGGGAGCGACCGCACCACTCGCCCTCCCACTCACCAACGCCCACCATACAGACATACATACTGACCTGTAGATACCTTTCAATCAACATAGAGTGTAGACTGCAATACCGTCTCATCGATCTGTCTGAATTCTACACAAACGGATAGCCCGTATTATCTTAGCAAAACGGATAATTGTACATTATTTCGTGTTTAATTTCAAAGTGAACATTTTACTGTACTAATATCCAATTATCTACAGTAGCCGCGATTCTAAGGGGTAGGTCTGCGGCCGCTCGCTTGCTGGGATTGAGGGTTCTAATCCCGCCGTGTGTATGAATGTAAGTCTGTTGTGAGTGTTGTGTGTTGTCAGGTAGAGGTCTCTGCGTCGGGCTGATCACTCGTCCAGAGGAGTCCTACCGAGTGTGGTGTGTCTGAGTGTGATCGTGAATCCTGTATAATGAGGATGCCTTGAACAAGTGGGGCCTGTTGGTAATGGTAAAAAATACCCCTTTATCCTTTAATTTCAATTTAAATCAGTACTCATTCCGCACTTAAAATTACACGTATTTAAAACATATTTTGGATTAACAGTAAAATATCATTATATTGATTTGTCCTGTGGTTTCATTAATATTAAACCTAACGTGTTTTGTTAAATTAAATTCCGTGTTGAGAAGTTTTACACGTAGATACAATGCGAAAGGAATTTTGTGATTCTGAAGTACACATGGATGGCTCACTGTGGTGCGAAGTGCTCTTCCTTACTGCGTGGACTGTACAGTGTGCAATAACGCAAAATAACATATTTTACTGCGCTACAACGAAAGTTTCATTTTAGATTTAGTGAAACATCTAAATACACATTCTTGTAATTGAAAAGTAGTTCGTGGAGGAAAATATCTGCGAACTCTGAGAAGAATATACGTAATTAATGTCGCTACTGTCAGACTTCAGACCACTCACCTGTTAATATGAATGATGTGTCCATCGTCCACTCCTCTCTCTTTCATGAACTTAATTGCATGTTGTGTGCAGACACTGAGGCCCAGCACGTTCAAATCCATCATTTTCTTCAGGTCGTCCGGTAAGCCGTCTGCAGAACACAAATGTAAACTAGTACCTTGAAAGCAATTACTACACCGTCATATGCGAGTGAATACCATAATTAGACTGCTACTGTATTTAACATCCCATTGTGAAGAAAGTTTGTGTACAGTACTTCGAGTTATCTGTGTGACTGGCAGCGTTCAGGATGGCTCTCGATTAATAGATACTGCTAATAAAGTTGAGTGACTTCATGTATCGTTCTGTTGAATTGCCCATCGTTTTTAGACGCTTTTCGCAATTAGCTTCGTCACCTCTTTCCGCAAAGAAAATCTCTGTTCCCACGAGGCGGGTTTTTTGTGAAAATTAGCATATGTGTATTTTTCGAAAATTTGGCGACAAAATTAAAATTTAATAAAATCCTGACAAGAATAAACGTTACTTTACATAAAGACCAATACAAATGTCTGATCACATGCCGCTCAGTTTTTCTTAGAAATAGAAATGTGTCAGACAAAACTCGTAGAGAAAATCAAAACAATCCTTTTACATTCAAAACTTTTTTTCGAATAAACGTAACATTGAGACGCGTTCGGGTAACCATTATTGCAGTGGAATGTGCAGTAAGTGTCACATACTTTGAGTGTGTGTTTGTAGCCTTAGGTATCCAGCATTCATTGCACATGCTCCATAATTTCATCCGTGGCGTTCAGCTCTACCCAATTTTTTCACATTATCTCATACACAGCACGATTTTCGAAAAAAAATTAAACATGCAGACTTTATTTCGATTTTCTATACAACATTTGTCTGAAATGTTTTTAATTCTAAGCAGAATTAAACTAGATGCAATAAAGAATGTGTATTTGTCTTCATGTAAAGTACCGGTTATTGTTGTCAGATTTTAATGAAACCTGAATTTTCAGAGCACATTTTCGAAAAATACTCGCATATCAAATTTCATGAAAATCCGTCTAGTGGGAGCCGAGTTGTGCCATGCGGACGGACAGACACACATGACGAAGCTAACGGTCGATTTTTGCAATTTTGCGAAGGCGCCTAATAAAACCAAACCTTTCACAGAACTAAAAGCTGGCGTGGCGACTTACCAATAAGAGGCCTGATAAAAAGTACGGCAGCATTGTTAATGAGGATGTCCACACCTCCGAGGTTGTCCTTGACCCACTTGAAGACCGTTTCAATATCAGAATTTTTGGTGAGGTCACACTTGATGTCGTGCAGTTTACCTGTCTCCGACTGCAGAGATTTGGACAGTTCCTGGGACACAGTAAGCATCACCAGCATTACTATGAATATGTTTTACTATACTGCGTCGTGCAGCCTGATGCAGGGCTACCAACATTTTACATGTGGACATTTCCTCCATCACATGAGTCACTTCACAGTGTCCTAACAAGCGATCATCAGCCTTCAGTCTCTGACACATCAGGGTATACGTACAAGAATACACGGCTTGACATTCCGCAAGACAGCAGTCATCTTAATGTTCGCTTTGGGGGAAATCTTACATCCTTTCTTGGTGTGGTTTGTTTGTTTGTTTGGTTTTTGGGGCGACAGCCCCCAGTGGTTCAGGCCCCCCTCATTCACGAGGCTTCTAGGTCACACACACCGACGCACCACACTCGGTAGGACTATTCTGGATGAGTGATCAACTCGTCGCAAGGACCTCTACCTGACAACACTCACAACAAACATCCATGCCCGCGATTGCATTCCAACCCACAATCTCAGTAGGCGAGCGGCCGCAGAAATACGCCTTAGACCGCGCAGAACCTCGTACCGACGTCATGTTGTGGGTGGCGTCTTAAAATTACGTCGACTTGTACATTATTTTACGCCGTCTTTTAATTGTGAAATTTTGGACTCCACAGCGGTTGGTATACGGATCATGATCGCTTCCTTCAGTGGACTACATAAGGGCTTGGGGGGCACCCAGTAAATATTAGGTAAGGTACACCCAGGCTTGACAGAATACTGCCGTCTGTTAGAAAAAAAAAACATCCACCTGGAAAGATTGCAAAATATTCTGAAATTTTAATGTTAAAAACTGAGACGCTTTTGTGTGTTTGACTGTTCTCAGATGGTCACCATACCGTTTAATCTACTTCCGTCACACCACACGTGTTGTTGTTTATCACAGTCTGCATACAAATTACGCTGGTCAATACACAAAATGTATCCGTAACCAAAGAGTTGATACCCATTCAATTCAATGTGCTGTATCCAAATATGGTCTTAGAATTCCATTCTTGGCTCTTGTTCTCATGATACATGAAGTGTGGCTTAAATCGTAAAATAGTTACGTGTAGAGGTATACACGTGTCAACACTGCGCTCCCAGACGGCGAGTAATGATATTTGCTGAGCGCTCACACTGGCACAGTGTCATTTAGTGGGGTGGCTGTCGGTGATAGCTTGTGGAGCAGAAATAGGCCGACGTTAAACTTATATAGAATGAAGTTATTGAGACTACTTGTTATTTTGTTTTGAGTTTGTTATTTCTTTAATGTAAGTGGCATTTCCTATACTATGCCACGATACTGTGTAAATAGCCCAGACAATTTTTTGCTATATTTTCGGAGAAGTTAATTTTTCAACACGAAAACTTCCATTAACACTGATGGTGAAAAAAGCTTATGAATGCTATTTCGGTTGCAAATTCGGAGGCAAAGACAGAATAATTGCCTCCTCATATATATTGTAACTCTTGTGCCAAAAATTTACGTGAATGGCTAAATTACAAGGAGCGTTCAATGACTTTTGCCTTTCCCATGATATGGAGGAACCAACCGACCATTTAACAGACTGTTATTTTTGTGTAGTTCCGTCACTTGGGCACGGAATTACAAAGAAAAAAATAATGTCAGTTATCCTAATATTTCGCCAGCTAGTCGACCGGTACCCCACACTGAAGACCTCCATGTTCCAGTACCACCGCAGCACTATTGTAATGACCACGGACGCCCTTGCGTCAGTACATGTGCTTATTACTTCGACCCTCGCATAATTTGTTAAAGTTTGTCAACATGCTGACTTATCGCATGCTTATCGTTCTGTCACACCTACAAGGTTACCCCGCGGCGGTATTACGTTTATGTTATTTACGCAAATATGCGAGACTCAGCTTTTTATCCGCTATATATGCTACGGAAAAACCGCTCAGAATCATTCCGGTCTGAACCATTCTTCCGGCTTAAGTCTACCCGGTTAGGCCTCGTCGTGACGGTGAAATTGTCGAAAAACTTCGTCTTGAATACCAGCAAACTCTTCAGCGGCTCACCTGGAAGTTTCCCAGCAGATAGTTCAGGATGTTCGTAGTCTTCGCATCTCTCACTCTGTTTGGAGGTAAGTCGGGCTGAGCCTCTCGCCAGTACCACGGTATTCATCCACTGCTAAATTACGGTTTATATTTTATTTACCCCCTTACTGCGTGACCATATAGGTGTGACAGCCCTCGTTCTTGTTTTACTTGATATTCATACTTTATTTCTATTCTAGTCACTTATCAGATTATATCTTGTTACTTTGTTCACCGGCGTGTTATTATTTCCCTGTCTACGACCCCAGGTTCGATTCTTGCCAAGATCCCTTGGCTGGTGGCAGCGAGTAATCTACCCTATCCAGTATCCTGGTGGGTTAACCCTGTATCAGTGTCTGGATAGGCTGACTGGGTTGTGTCCCGCTCTTACTCAGGCACTACACTCGTTGAACCTACGATACCCGGAGCATTACATTAGGTGACAGCGGTGGTTCGACAACCCCCGGGTCATTACATTATATTTTAGATTCAGATGAGGAGCCAACCGAAAACCGGGAGTAAACACCTCCAACTTCAACATCTATGGATGCTGATTTTATTGCTGATCTTAAATTTAACGAATTCCATCGAATTACACAAGAGGAATTAAATGATCTAATTAGGGATCTCGATTTACCTAAAAGTAAGGCTGAACTATTAAGTTAAATACTGTAAAAATTGGAAACTTGTGAAAGAAAATGTCAGAATTTCTGTGTATCGTAAAAGGCACGGAGATCTAGTTCAGTTCTTAAAAACGGAAAGGGACCTTGTTGCTTGCACTGATATTGATGGCCTGAAGCAAACACGGAATTTTGGTCACAATCCTCTGGACTGGCGACTTTTTGTAGACTCGTCTAATTTGAGCCTCAAACCAGTTCTCCTTCACAATAACAACACCAGGCCTTCTATTCTTCTTTGTCATTCAGCCCATAAGAAGTAGCCATATGAGAACATGAAGATTCTAATAGAAGCCGCTGATTACGATAAATTCAATCGGCAAATCTGTGTTGGAATAAAATTGAATGCCTTACTGCTTGGAGCATAACAAGGATTCACAAAATATTGCTGCTTCATTTGTGAATGGGACAACAGAGCTCGGTCTCTTCATTACTCAAGAAAGGATTGGCCTGCCAAAAAATCTCTGGAACCCGGAATCATGAATGTGGAAAATCAACCACAAGTGGAACCGAGTTTAATTTTGTTGCCATCCAAGCATTGAAAGCTTGGTCTGATGAAAAATTTTGTTAAGACCATGGACCAAGGAGAAGCTGCTTTTACTTACTTAAGGGAAATGTTCCCCAGACTAAGTGAGGCAAAAGTGGAAGAAGGTATTTTCTTTGGCCGACAAATACCAAAGCTTATCAAGGACGAATACTTCGACAAGCTCCTTCAAGGCGACGAAAAGGCTGCTTGGGACAGTTTTAAATTTGTAGTAAAAGGATATTTGGGAAACAGAAGGGTTCAAAACTATGAGGAGCTTGTAAACAACCTTTTGCAGAGCTACCAGAAATTAGGCTGCAACGTGTCACTAAAAATACACTTCCTTCACTAACATTTGGATTTTTTCCCTTAGAGAGTTGTGATGCAGTGAGTGATGAACACGAAGGACGTTTTCATCAAGTCATTTCTTCAATGGAGAAGAGATATGAAGGGAAATGGAAATGTGCTATGCTCGCCGACTACTGGTGGAATTTGGTTTGTGTTTAGTAATGAACTAACATGAAAACACTGGGCAGATGTTCAATTTACGTCGTAAATATTATCCCTAAACAGAATAAGTCTACTAAATACATTCTTTTCCACTAAATAGTAATTAGTTTTTAATCAATCTACTTTTCCGTATAATTTTTTAACCTATTTCGTAAATTAACATAGTGATAGAGTAATTTTAAAACTAGAGCCAAGTAAAATTTTATGTCCCTCTTCTAATTTTATACATGCAAACAAATTAATAATATATTCATTAAAGATATAATTCCTTTTTTTGAAATTTATTTTCCTATATTTATAGGTGTTACTATTACTATTATTGTTATTATTAGAATATGTTTTATTTATTTTAAAAATCGATTACACCTCTATGTTGACTTAATTTTTGCTAAATTTATCAACCATAACTAAATGTAAAATTTCGGCGCGAAAAATTGTTCATTAATTCTGACGGTATTTTTGCCGTTGTTATCGTTCATGCAAACTGTGTCTAAAACACCACATTGCTTCCGGTCGAAGCAGTAAGTTTTAATTATTATTACTGTACTCATTTTTTGCTTTACTTACCCGTCACACATGTCGAATATTCTTTGCGCCAAGGTCACTGGCCTTTCTGACGGTACAAATATTTACGTAATTGTCTTGGAAACTGCAGTTTTGATGGTTGGGGATATAGTTTGTTTTCCACTGAGTATGTATTATTGCAATTTTTTACAACTATATCTACAATATTCTTTTCATTTCAGGGAAAAATTCTGTGAGATATTATCGTAAAATACTTGGGTCTTCCTCTAAGGTGCGTGATTCTTCGTCCGGTTACAAACAACCTTCAGCTTGTCGATAAATTTCCCTAAAAGTCCCCAATATAAATTGTCACGTAAATACGTGCAGTGGGAAACGAATTGTTTGTTGTGGACGGACAGACGGACATTATGGAGTTACCAGTCGATTTTCGTATCTCCGAATGTACCTAAAAACGTGCACAAGTGCAGAGCACACTGCCACACCCCCGCACACTTTCATAGCTCGGTACAGAGACAGTTAACCTTTACCATTACACTGCACACTCACCTCCATCCTTTCCACCCTGCATGCCAGTCCGACCACTTTGAGCCCCTTCTTGGTGAGTTCTGCAGCGATGGCCGCTCCAATGCCGCTGCCTGCTCCTGTTACCACAGCAACACGACCTGACCAGCGCTCCATCTGAAAGCCACACAGCAGTAGCTCCCTTAATTAACAGCACGCTATATATTGGCAGTTGAGTGATATTTCCTGCAACTCTCCCTTCCCTATACACATGCCAGCGTATTCAGAACTGTCACTACTGCTTGCTGTCACTGCTCTGTCGTGGCAGACGCCATTCAAATATGGATACAATTTCCCCGCATCTGAAAGTAATTCAAAGATCAAAAGCCAAAGACACAAGTAGCAGCTTCTTACGAAACGTCGGAATTTGTCAGTATTATAACGTCATATCCCAGAATAATGTAATATTGATATTCGCTGCCGTGCGAAACTCAGAGCAAGATCAGTTTGTTTATTGCATCTAACTCATGGGAACAGAATCCTTTTGGAGCAGCAAAACCTCTGTAAAAAATTTCAATGATTTCTATTAAACTCAACGTTTCGTTGTCTACTTCACAATAGCCAAACATATGGCCACACCCTATCGTATTATTTGACCTACAATTTAACGTGAACTAACATTACGTCTGAGTCTTCAATACGGTTTCTTTCCTCCCTTCATCTTTTGTAGTCATAATTTTAGAAATATTTCTGGTCCCTGGCATGTGTTCTACATGCTTCACCCATCAATCCCGTTCTACAAACAGTATAAGTATTGTGACTTGTGATAAGTGCTGTCGACTTACCTCTGCCAGATGATCGTCTCTAATGACAGCAAGGCAATTTCACAATCGAGTTTTGTTACTTGGCAATCTTACGTAGCAGCGGCATCTGAAAATACCTGGAAACGTGAGTTTGCTCATCTCTGATGTTGCTGCTGTCTTCCTTTTTTACCTTACCGCGTCAGTCATAGGTCTGTCTCTATCGTATTATTTCCTACCTGAAAACAGTGGGTGCAGCTGGCATTGGAAACGAAGTAGGGGAAAGTGTTGCACCATACGCCATTTTTCAGTTTCAGTCATTAGCCACTGCTCTGCCATCTATCAGCAAATATATAAAGTATTACTTTTTACTTTAAGATATGTCCGTCACCAGCAGTGTGAGTTATCATCTTTGTTCGGTGGAAGTTTGTTCACTGTTTAGTACGTTTTGGAAATGTTTCACATGTAAAATAGTTTTTCAAGAAGAAAGTTACAAAGTTTTGTGTTCCATTGTTTTTACTTCTTGTATGATTTAAAGCACAGGTGAGAATTCACTTTTTATGCTCTTTTATACAATGTAGACAGTTGCCTGCTAATTTAATCTAACTATTAAATTTGTGTTTTTATTCCTTTATTGGTCTATTTTTTTACCGTGGGCCATCATGTCATGTTGTACATTGTGTCATGGGTCAAGGTTCAATATATTACAGAATAGAAATTTATTTTGCTTCTAGGAGCATTCCACAAAGTAACCGAGTAAAAACAGGACAAAGTTCGATCCAGCAGCCGTAGGACATGCCTTAAAAATGTAATTAATAACAATAAGAAAGAAAGGACGCAGCAGGTAAAATTGGAATTTCAAAACAACACAAACTCATTGAAATTTCAAGAACATGAAACCCGTACTGATTGTGAGTGCACAGCCATATATGATGTTAAGAAAATTTTTATTGTCACACAGGAATTTGAATTTGGTGAGTATTTGTAACTGGAAGAAAAATTGTATTACGTTCACATAAAGAAGGAAACTGTCAAAATGATTCATAAAAGGTATAAATTTCAGTCAAACACAACAATTTATTACACAAAATGTTCTTATGGCAACATGTTTCGACTCTATTGAGTCACCCTCAGGACTTCCAAAGAAGAGATCCAATGTATCAAAATGTATAGTGTATTTTGGGTTCCCAAACGCTTACAATAGGTATTATAGTTGATAAAGCAATACATGTGTCGGAAACCTGAGTATACATATAATGGAATATATTTAAATCTAAAATGATAAAATTAATCCTTAAAAACAATTGTGTAATAATAATAATTATTATTATTTTATATGACTGACTTATTTTGGATTTAAAAGATCATCTATCAATGATGTAATTATGTTCAGTGAATGATTATTATTAGAATTTGTGTTGGTTCTTGTATTAAACAATAAATCAGTACTGATATAACTTTTTTATTATTAGCAACTTGATACTCAAATTTATTGTTCATTCACATAAATTACATAAAATTAAATTCCTTTACATGTTTCGAGCGCAATCCTCTCATCATCAGGATGTCAACGATGCAAATTGTCAAAATACAATTTGCATCGTTGACCTCCTGATGATGAGCGGATTGCGCTCGAAACATGTGGAGGAATTTAATTTCATGTAATTTATGTGAATGAACAAGAAATTTGTGTATCAAGTTGGTAATAATTAAAAAAGTTATACAATGATGCACGGCCAAACAAATATCAAGATCAGTACTGATATGTTTAGGTTTCTTTACGCCAGACTGTTTTTGTGTTAATTAAATTATTATCCCCTAGGCTACTAATGTCATATATATATATATATATATATATATATATATATATATATATATGGAAAACCTATTCTTGATGTTTCTAGATCACACACAACGACGCACCACAGTCGGCAGGACTCCTCTGGTCGAGTGATTAGCTCGTCGCAGAGACCTCTACCAGACAATACACGACACTCACAACAGACAAATATCTATGCCCCCGGTGGAATTCGAACCCAAGATCTCAGCAGGCGAGCGGCCACAG
>Ga0268261_10001936_pt1 | contig 14652 bp, 22 predicted proteins | sample TergutNc150P1_FD_190353 | JGI IMG/M metagenome (GOLD analysis project Ga0268261, IMG submission 190353) | Nasutitermes corniger P1 segment gut microbial community from laboratory colony in Florida, USA - Nc150 P1 (SPAdes) (version 2) | ecosystem: Host-associated > Arthropoda: Insects >... | reverse complement strand
CTTTACTTTATTTCCAACCTGTCTATTTAACATATATTTTGTTTTGGTGTCATTCATCTGAAGACCTATTTGCTGGGTTATTGCCACCATTTCTTCTAATGTTTTCTTTATGTATCCTTCTGATCTCCCCAGAATCACTACATCATCCGCATATGCAAGACATTTTCTTGTTCTGTTGTATATTGTTCCACCTGGGTTGATTCTAACATTTCTTATTATCTTTTCCATGCATAGATTAAATAGAAGGATGGATAACGAATCTCCTTGTCTCATTCCAATCATTCTTTCGAAACTAAGTGATATCTTTCCTTGGATCTTCACCTTACTATTTGTATTTGCTAAGGTCTTTTTGATCAATCTTACCAACTTCATTGGTATTCCAAACTCTTTCATTATTTCCACCAGTTCGGCCCTATTTATGGTGCCGCACGCTTGTTTGTAATCAATATACAGTTGATGTATATCTACCTTATATTCACATGTTCTCTCCGGAATCATTCTCAGTGAAAAAATCTGGTCTGTATTAGATCTACCTTTCCGAAAACCGCACTGGTAGTCCCCTAATATTTCTTCGACATATATTTCTACGTACTTGGTCAATAAATTTGTGAAGATCTTATGTTACATTGAGGAGTGATATTCCACGATAGTTACGACATTCTAGCTTGTCACCTTCTTTATATATCGGACATATTATGGCTGTGCCCCATTCTTGGGGCATATGTTCTGTTTTCCATATTGTAATTAGTTGATGGATTCTATTCCATAGTTTTCTACCTCCATATTTAATTAATTCCGAGGTAATTGAATCTTCCCCAGGCGCTCTATTATCCTTCAAATTCCTTATTACTCCTCAGGTTTCTTGTAGAGTAGGTGCCATTATTTTGCTTTCTGGACCGAAGTAAATGGTTTCTTCTGGTGTTGTCATATTAGTTTTGGGATTAAGTAGTTCCTTAATGTATGTTGCTCACACTTCCAATACATCTTTCTCCTCTCCTACAATTTCTCCCTGTTTATTTTTACACATTGTGGCTGTTGGTTGGAAGCCAGTCCTTGTCTTGCGGATACCTTCATAAAATTCTTTTAATTTACTTCTCTTGTACTTCTCTTGTATTTCTTCCAGTTTTCCTCCTACATAGTCTTTTTACTTCTTCCTACATACTTCCCTTGCTTTTCCAAAAGCCTCTTTATAGGCCTCAATGTTGTTTCGTGTTTTTCTTTGCAACATTTTTAAACGCGCATTATTCTGTTCTTCAAGCATTTCCTTACATTCTTCATCATACCAGCCGTTTCTTACCATTCTTGGCTTCTGTCCTAAAATATTATCCGCTGCTTTACATGTTATTTGTTAATATCTTCCGAAGCGGCTCCTGCTTGTTGATCCTCGGTATTTAATAGTGTTTGTAGTAATTCTTCTATCTTATCTCTATATTCCTTAGCATTGTTTCCTTCCTTCAAGTTTTCTACATTATACTTGATGCTTCTTTGTGTACTTAATTTCCCAACAGTTGATATTCGTTTTCGATATTTAACTTTAACCATATAATGGTCGTTATCACAGTCAGCACTTCTACAGGATTTCACATCTAATATATCAGTAGCATGTCGTGTCAATAATCACAGTATCAATCTGGTTTGATATTGTTCCATCTGGTAAACTTCATGTTTCCTTGTGAATTCTTTTATGCTGGAATAACGTGCTGCTTATTGCCATGTTCTTTGTTACAGCAAAATCAATTATTCTCCATCCGTTGTTATTTGTTTCTTCATGGAGGCTGTATTTTCCTACGTTTGGAGCTAGACCTGGTTCTTTACCCACCTTTGCATTAAAATCCCCCATCACGATTTTTATATCATGTTTGGGTGCTTTCATATATATTCTTTCCAAATCCTCATAAAAGTCAGCTCTCTGTATTTTGTCTTTCTCCTTTGTTGGGGCGTGCACACATTATTGTTGTTGAAGAATTTGCCTCTTATCCGTAAAGAACATATACGGTCTGTTTCTGGGCTAAAGCCATAATGTGTTTTTATTTTTTATTTATTAGGAAACCTCTTCCAAATTGCCTCTTTTCTTTTTTACCACTGTAGCACACTATAAAATCTCCAAAACCAAAAATTTCACTTCCACTCCACCTAATTGCCTGAACTGCAGTTATGGCATTCCCATATTTAACTCATCCTTTAACTTAGCTAAGGCTCCAGGTTTGTATAAACCTTGGACAGTCCAGATGGCTAACTTCATATCTTTATCCTTATTTCATTTGCCTGGTCGTCTTCCTACATCCACTCGGCATCCTTTATATGGTTTCTGAACAATTTAATTTTTTCGGGGTTGGTTTGTTAGCCCCATGCCCACTTCCAGCTATCCTGGAGGACCGATGATTTTCTGTCCGGATTGTCTTCCTTAGCTGACCAGTCCCAAGTTTGAAGAGTCAGGAACGCGCTTTTCGCCCTTACATGACAGCCGTATAAACGTTGCGCAGGATCCAAGACGTGGACATGCATGTATAGGACTTAGTAGGGATATTAGGCATTACTCGAAGATATAAAACCGGAAGAACACCTACCCGTAAGTAGGAAAGATGCCTTGTACGAAAGGCGCACAGAAGCCATGCGTCTACATTACCAAATAAAGGATGGCGAAGAAACAATACAATATGTAGACGTTATGCGCCTGTATCCATGGGTTTGCAAGTATTTCAAGTTTCCCGTCGGTCATCCAACAATCCATCTGGATTGCGGGGACATTCCGACCATGCTCGCGAAAGAAGGACTGGTGCGGTGCACGGTTCTGCCTCCTCGGGATTTGTATCACCCAGTGCTCCCATACCAGTGCAACGGAGCCTGTTATTTTGTCTGTGTAGATCGTGCGCAGAACGGGACAATCAAGAGCAGTGCCATCACGATACAATGTCAGAAAGGACTCACAGCCACATGGGTTGTTGACGAAGTGAGGGTCGCGGTCGAACGTGGTTACCTCGTACTCAAAATCCACGAATTTTACGAATACGAAGTGACACAGTATAACCCAAAGCCAGACGAGGGAGGACACTTCGTCCAATATATTGACACCTTCCTCAAGTTGAAGGCGGAAGCCAGCGGGTATCCCGGATGGGTGCAGAGTCCCGAAGACGAGGATAAATATGCCCAGTCCTTACGAGAGAGCGAGGGGTTCGAGCTCGACACGGCGAATATCTAGAAGAATGCATCAAAGCGGGGACTATTCAAAATGTGCCTCAACTCGTTCCGGGGCAAGTTGACGGAATTACAAAACAGGCCCAAGTCTAACATGAACGGCGATACGCAGGAACTCTTCCGATTCCCCGCCACGCCTGGTATTGAATTGACCAGCTTCTTGTTTGCCGGCGATGAGGTTGTATGGGTCATGTGGAAGTACGTGGAAAATGAAGAGAACATGCCTGCCGTAAGTCACACAAATGAGATGATCCTCACAGACTTTTGGAACAAGCAATCAGAGACGAAATTCAAGAATACCTTGGCCGATCGTCTGGCCGAATCGGCGCAGAGACTAGTGTCAATTCTGAAGGGCGGTGGGCGGAAGCGAAAGAGGGAGACATGTACCCCTCTTCCAAAGGAGAAGAAGGCGTCGAAAACCAAGTCTGGGATGAAAGCGCCCACTAAGAAGAGGAGGAGGGAGAATAAAGGGGACATATTATCCCAACAGTCCTCATTCTGAGTCTGGATGTGATGCCTTGTGAAACGACGAGATTAGAGTTCGACATATTCGTCAAGAGGCCCGTGCAGAGCGCGATGCTATTATCGCGAGTCACGCACTATAAATCCATCGCCCCTGTGGATCAATCAGACCTAGAATTCGTCATACCTGGTGAAGCCGAGACGTACATGTATCTCGACATTCACATGTCGGTGCGGGGAAAGCTAATGTCGCAAGACGATTCCGCTCTGGTCCCGAACGACAGCACGACCGTGGTCGACAATCTATTCCACTCGCTCTTCAATCAGTGCAGTGTCACCTTAAATGTGGTCTCAGTCTCGACATCCAAGGATCTCTACAACTGTAGGGCCTACCACGAGACACTACATACCTACGGGGACGACGCTTCGCAAACTCATCTCACCAACGCATTCTGGTATCCTGGCGAAGGGGACTTTTAGCCCACAACCTGCCCACCGATGCCATTAACCGTGGCTACCAATCCCGGTGAAAACTGACGAACAAGAATGCCGAGATCGAGATGTACGAGCGCGTTCACGACGACATGTTCAACTTGTCTCGATTACCTTTGCCAGGGGTACCGCTCCAGATTAAATTTACGAACGCCAAGAGCGACTTTTACGTCCTGAGATCCAACTGGAGCATTATTCATGTTCCTGGACGCCAAGCTGCACGTGCGACATGTGAAACCATCGCTTATCATCCAGCTGGTTCACGCCAAGGCCTTGAAAAAGGCAAACGCCCAATGCGATATAACACATGTGGCGCTCAATTTCTTCACCTTCGGTGTGGGTTTGGAATCCGTGTCGATAGACAACGCTGTGCTGGGGACCTTGCCCAAACATCTCTTCACAATGATTTGAAACGTCCATATCACGATCGGCGCACAGTAACCCCTTCCTGTTCAAGCATTTCGGACTAAACGACATTGTGATATACGTGAACGAACGGCGGGTACCATGCGTAGGTCTAACTATGAACACGGGAAATGCAGACTTGCACGATGGCCTATCAGACGCTCTTCAGCGGTCATGGGGTACGCCACCGAAACACAGGTATCCAGATAACACCCACCCAGTTCATGAAAGGGTCGTTAATGCTAGTCTTCGATCTCACGCCTGACGGCTGCGCCTCGGACGGTCACACATGTCTCCCCGACAACGGCAGCATCCGCATTGAACTCAAATTCCATGAGGCTTTAGCCGAGGCCGTGACGATCCTACTGTACAAGGAGTTCGACGCCAGCATTCAAATAAACAGACTGAGAAACGTTACGGCCGATTTCTGAGGAATGGACACGCTCGAGATCTACCGCACAAACCGAGACGTACCCATGTTCGCGGGGGTCTTTCCGTCAGATGTCCTGCCCCACTCATCCGCTGCCTGGACTCGTCAGGTACAAACTCATAAACACGGACGTCCACACAGAACACGGTAGCCACTGGGTTGCCGACCACCTCGACAACAGATCCTTGAGCAGCTACTAATTCGTCTCCTAGAGCGCTTCGCGCTCGCCACTCACGGCACGTTCTGCGACGGTCCTGCACCCTGTGGAACTAGAACACTAGCACCCAAGAAGGTTTCACCACCGACGTGTGCGGACAGTACGCGTGTCTCTTCTCTGTGTGCATGTACGGGGGTTTTGACCCTCGCCAGTTTATCAACCTATTTCGTAGGACGGAGAAGGTGAATACGGCTTTCGTTGGGTAATTTGGACAACATTCGCGCCCTAGCGGTGGCATCTGAGAAGGGCAGTGCTCTACCTGTAGGAGAGGTGAGCGTCTTGATCACAGCCAATCCTGTAAAAAGCGGAGAATTGGCTGTGGACCAATAATGTCTCGGTATCTGTTCCTGCAATATGAGGGAAGCGCGCATCTGCGCAGGTATCTAGTCTCTGTGAGAAGCCTCCCGGTAAGAACTTCAAGCTACTCGTACCGCAACATCACTGAGTGCCGCGCCAGGCCTCGAACAATCGCCTGTCGCCACATCGTCCTACGCCAGAGAGGGTCCTCCTGCGCCGCCTCTACTTTCTCAACCCCGAGCGGTCCAAGTACGTCAGCCTCGGCTTCTATCCGGACAGAGGCCATTGGGCGTCCTTCGAGTTGGGCGGCGCGAGGCAAGCGCCAGTGGTATTACCTCCGTCTCTCGTCCCCACACTAGTACTTCACCTGCCCAAACTGTGCGAGCATCTGACCAGGGGCGAGCTGTACAGGTAAAACGAGATGTCGTTCCGGATGCAGACCTTAGCGGAATCCTTCGCCAGGATCTCCATCGATCGAGCGTCTATCACCCCGAAGCTACACGAAAATGAGTACCTGCTGCTAAGTCTCACCACGCTTGCAAATCAGCTGGCTAAAGCCGACGTATCAGCGTATGTGAACAGTGACACAGGAGCAACAACGGTCGTTCCTCCTACTGAATCGGCGTGTCATATGTGCAAAACGATGTACTCTTTGAAGAGATCAACAGACACCTATGTGTGTTTGTGCGCGCTATCGTATATAATACTTTGAAGAAACATATATTTGCGGGGAAATCATCGCTCGGCTGTGACAGTGTATTTGCGTCGCCTTATAATTTTTAAGAGACATTTTTGTATATACGAAGAATTCTCTTTGTTTATACGATTGGAATAATTTATCTACATGTATTATAACAAATGAAGTAATTTAAAAACACTATCCCATTAGTACTTGGTGGCACCATCAACGCTGTCTACCTCACCTAACTCCCAAGATCGCAGGCAAAGGCGCTGTTCCCTCGATGCGCGCGCATTTTCTTCTCTCGCCACCTATCTATATTCAAACGCCAACGGGAAAAAAGTCCAATCAGGCAACTTATGAAAAAACCTTCCCTTGCCGATTACACCACAACCCGGTAACCCCGCACCTATGTAGGATCCCTCCTAACCTAAGAAGGGTCCTACTTGAAATGTCTTTCTCTTTAACATCCCTGTTATAACCAAAGTTAACCCAGGTTAAAATCCTCTATACAATAATGGGAGGGGTTGGAATCGGGTCGGGGTCGGTACCAGTGTCGGGGTCGGAATCTGAGTCGGTGTCGGAATCGGGATCGGGATTCGAACCTCAACCTTAATTTTGTTTTTTATAACACCCACAATGCGGCCGTTAGCCATGTTACATTTAACCACCATCAAAATACTCTTTCTTTGTGGCATCGGACAGTTAAGTTAAGATAAACCCCTTTTCCCTACTTTGGAAGGAAGGAGAGATTCGGGGTCACGGTTCGAACCTCCACCTTAATTTTATTTCTTTATGACGTCAGCAATGCTGCCGGCAGCCATGTCAGTTCCTTATGACAACAACATTACAACTGTTAGTTAACTTGAAACACTACCCCACCTGAGTGGGAAGTGAGGGAGAGGGGAGGAGTGGCAGCCATCTTGGGCCCAAGGTGCCCCATTCTCGTCAAGGAGACTAGCATTCTTTAAACATCAGTAATGGTAGTTTGGATGTTGGTATCGGCCTAGGTTGTTTTCTTTTTGCACAAGTTTCATTCTCAAAAATGTTTCTATTTTCCATGATTTGTTCTTTACTGACATTCTGACGTGAAGGGACCGTGTTTCGATGTGATTAGACAAACACCTAATTGGCGCAACGTGCCGGGTCTATAAGCGTTTTGTATCTTCGAGTACGCGAAAAAGTAAAGCCATTTTATTATAGACCTGTACAGGCCAAGAGAGTTCCAGGAGGTTGGGGATTCGAGATTTCAAGAAGATCGGCACATGGAGGTGGTAAGTTTGTCAGTCCTACGCACCGGGTGCCTTTGCCCCCAGAAAATAATCCTGGTACTCATTTCTGCTAGAGGCTGAGTCGTCCTCAGAGACAGAGTGCGGTCAGATGGATTATGTCAATAAAAATCCCAATGGCAGTATCGGAAATCGAATCCACTATCTTCCGGATATTCAAGTAGTCACTTATACAAAATGTGAAATAAGTATGTAGAATTTCAAGGCTCTTTTCAAGGCCTCGTTAACTTAATATGATGTCCAGATTACCGAACATCCACCACAGATTTCATTCGTTACAGAGGTGCCTCAGGGCGTAAAATAAAAGCGCTGCATCTGATGATGAGTGGGAGATGGACAGGCAAATGCGCCTTCTTCCTGCCGAACCTGATCGTCGAGGAAAACGTGGTTCAATATGGGACTTCAGTCATTGTCACCAGAACGGATGTGGATGCTGGTTACCGCCCACAGGCACCGGGTCCAGAGACAGTCGCAAACCATTATCTTTCGGTAAACATGACGATGTCGGTATTCTTGTTCGGTATCAGAGAAATTAGTGCTTCACCTTCTTCAGGTCATTAGGTCGTTTACCGTTACGTCAGAATAACATCCTTTGTCTCTAAAAATACGACACTGTGATTTAAAGTTTGAACAGAAACTTGTGCTGCTACCAGAATATTCATGACTCCTATAACCAAAAAATTACTACAGAGATATATTTTAATCACTTTATCTACTATTCTACTTACCTTGTTATACTTATCTAATGCATGTATTAGCCCAGGTTTATATATGTGAATCATCTAACAGAGTTATTATTCAATCCAACTCAAGCACTACTCAATTTAAAACAATATCACTTCAACATTTAAAACCAATAAAATATTAAAAACGTGTTTGTGAGTATAAAATCCCTACATGTTAAGGTCTTTTTCACGACCATCTTCAGGGGGTCCTCCACTGTGCCAGATCTATGGTTTACGCCGAATCGACTAAAAACGTTGTTTTTGTTTTCGGGAAAATTAGTTTGTGAGGCGGTATTGAACAGTATCGCATAAAATTGTTTCAGACCGACGTTCATGCTTTTGTAATATTTTACACTGGATTCACATACCCACATACAAAGGTTTTAGGATAACTTCTCCATCGGAAGTATTAAGCGTACAACTTTGGTACAGGAAATAATGTCACACGTAAACAAACCTAACCTCGCCATCCATTCTCTCCTTGCCCCAGGCTATCACGTGACGTAAACAATGGCCCAGACTGTATGGCGCCAGGGTAAACCTAACCTTCACTTGTTATTATTTTGAAACCTAACCCTCCCCTCCCTTCCCCCAGGCTATTACCTAATGTAAACTATGGCCGAGACATTATGGCGCCGGGCTTAACCTAACTTTAACTTGTCATTATTTTGAAACCTAACCCTTCCCTTTCCCTGCCACCAGGCGGTTGTCACACGATGCAAACAAAAGCTGGCGGCGGGGGAATGACCTTTCCGCTTAGCCTAACTTTAACTTATTATTTAGAAACTTTTGTTATTGTCACGTGATTTAAACAAACCCAGGCGGTCACTGATGTACAGAAAAGGTGGCGGCGGGGTGAATGACCTTTCCGCTTAACCAAACTTTACCTTGTTATTATTTTGAAACTGTTATTGTCACGTGATGTAAACAGACGAAGGTCACGTGATGTAAACAAAAGATGGCGGAGGAATTAATAACCTTTCCGCTTAACCTAACTTTACCTTGTTATTATTTTGAAACTTTGTTTTGTCACGTGATATAAACAGCCTCAGGCGGTCACATGATATAAATAAAAGATGGCGGAGGGGTTACAGACCTTTGTGTTTAACATAACTATAACTTGTTACGGTTACTTGAGTTAAACAAAGGCGCCATCTTGAATTTGAAGCAATATGGTTATTAGAGCAGTAATTTTAAACATTGTTATTATTTTGAATATTTATTACTGGTTTGATGTAAACAAACACTCTATACGGCCTGCCGCCACCGCCATTTTGAATTTGAAGTATAATGGCGGCTAGCGCGGTAATTTTATATTTTGTTGTTATTTTGAATTTTGGCGCCCCTGCCATTTTGAATTTTTTACAATATGGCGGATACGCGCACTATTTAAATTTGTTACCAACCTAACTTTGACTTATTTAAATAAGACTGCCTTTTTTAAAATATGGCAAATTTGCGCACCATTTAAATATTTGCTATTTGAATAGAACAGCCATTTTTTTCAATATGGCGGACTAGCGCGTTATTTAAACTTGACTGAAACATGCTACTTGAATGAGGCGGCTATTTTACAATATAGCGGACACGCGCGCTATTTATACCTAAATTAAATATTTACTATATCAATAAGACGGCCATTTTACAATATGGCGGGTAGCGCGCCTTTTAATTTGTTACTAATCGCCATTTTAAATTATACTGCTTATCTAAATTATTGCGCTATTTTTAAACTTTTTAATATATACGACTCTAAGTTTCAACGGAAAGGAATTAGATTTCCGCCCCGAGGCATCATATAAACGACCTCACCCTAGGTTATTGTGAGAAGGTTAATAAATAAATAAACACAATTTTACATTTTACAAATATATACAGTTCAAATATTTTGTTAGTAGTTAATTGGGTGAGATATCTTTTATTGTAGACGAGTAGCCTACACTTTTCCGACCCTTGAGCGAACATTATAGGTCTAATGCGAATGGTTTGTATACCCCTGAGGCTAAAAGTCATTAGCGTAATGGGAATTGTTTGTTTACCCGAAGCCATTAGCCTAATGGAAAAAGGCTTCTATACCCCAGCCCAAAGCCATTAGCTTGCCACTTTAGACGTGTTGCGACTTGCTGGCTCCAGCAGAAATGCAAGTTACATAGAATAAGATAACGATTCTAGGAAAAGTCATTAATTTCAGGTAACACATTAAGTCACTAACGGGATACTTAAGGTAACAAACAGTTAACGATTCTACGAAAAAGCTCCTAAGAAGACGAACAGGTCTCAACATGTTTGGAGGGTAGCACTATATACTGAGGAATTTTAGCTCTAGGGGAATATTCTGCATCGTGCCTTGACTGTGTTCGGAAGTTATTACGCACCGCGACTTGTATTTACCAACGCTACATCAGCCAGCAGCTACAATAGTTAGTCATCATTTACTGTTACTTGCAGCAACCAACGGCTCCGGCTGTTTGAACCGCAACTAACAGTATCCTACTTCCTGCATTTACGTCTATTTGAAGTAAGTGGTAACGTTGTAATCAAAATATGAAATGGCTAATAAGCTGTTTCTGAATATGCAGAGGGCTATCCCTACTGCTCTAAATAGAGATGAGGAGGAGATAGCGCCTTCTTCCAGCAGAAGCAGTCCAGTGTCGGAGACAACTGAACAGCTACCCTTCAATATTTTGGACGAGGCTTTTAAAGCATTTCGAAAATATAACGCGACCGGGCGCACTTTGCTTATTAAGTTTAATTCCACGAGGTGAAGAGCAAGATCCTACAACCTATCTCAAGGAATGTATTAAAGCACTTACGAATTACCTAGTCGATAAATTGCCAGGCAGAGATTTGATGGGTTTGGGAATCTGCAATACTGAGAATGTGCAGGATAAGGTGGTTGGCATTAGTTTGCAACGCCGTGACCAGTTGAAGCCTGACGTGGTATGCTCTGTACTCGGGAAAGTAATATGAAGTAACGCTAGGTTTGTTGTGACTGACCGTCTCGAAGTACATCTGGACCATGTTAGGATGCCAGTTGGTAACGGAAACGGGGGAGTTAAGACTAAAGAGCGGTCATTCGGTGTTTTGAGTACGATTAAATAGAGTATTGTCTTTGTGAAGGCAGCCTCATTGTGTTTGGCTCATGTACTAATTATCGCTATGGCTCGGGTAAATGGTGACCCAACGTACGTAACATATAGACATGGTAAAGGCTTGAAGAAACGTGTTGAAGAACTTTTGAAAGCTTCTTATCCAATGGCGGGGTTCTTGAAAAACTTCGTCAGTTTCAAGAGTACCTTTCGGATTAGAAAATTATTGTGTTTGGTTTGTACACTGATAGGGTCATGTTTAGTGGAAATTCCCTTTCGGGCAAGAAATTGTGCCTCCTATGTGATCGGGAATCTGAGGACTATAATGTAATTACCAATCTTAAGTGTGCAACAGCTAAAAGATATAAATGTAACGGCTGTGACACTTTGTACGATAAAACACACAAGTGTGATAAATGTTGCTCTCTGTGTACTGCTACGTCACCCTGTACTAAAGATCAGTCCAAGTATTGTGGTACATGTAACAGATGCTTTATCAGTGAGAAATATTTCCTGAATATTCTAGTTCTCAAATGGGAAGGCAAGCTAATCTGTCAGTGGAGACAAGTATGCCGAAATTCTTATTATCTAGTAACATCTGATTCAAAACATAAATGTTTTAAGAAATTTTGCACATTTTGTAATAAGAAATAACCTTCAGGCCATTTATGCTATGTGGCTCCAGTGAAACGTAGCAAGCTGTCAAACAAGTATGTGTTCGTTTTCTTTGATACGGAGTGCACACAAGACCTTGAAAAGCGTGATGGATCTTTTGAGCGTGTTCCTAACCTCATATGTGCTCCGCAGATGAGTTGTAAGTGGGAAGCCGTGGAAGATGTTAATGTCGATTTTTAACAGTGTGGAAAGCGTGTCCACTTGTTCTGGCAAGACCCCGTAGGCAAATATATCAATTATCTCCGGTTGTCTATTCCATTCTTTGACAAGGTTGATGTCATTTCACACAACTCTCGTGGATACGGCGCACAGTTTCTGCTTAGAAAATTTTTGGAACTTAGATGGGAACCGAAATTGGTAATGGACAGTAGTAAAATTCTTAGTATGGTTGTAGAAAATCTTCATACTCTGTATTCGTTGAATTATTTGGCTATAAGTTTAAAGAGCATACCCAAATCATTCGACCTAATGTGAAAGAAGGGGTACTACCCCCACTTCTTCAACACGGCCAGGAATAGGAATAATGTGGGCCCTTATCCCGAGCCAGAATTTTACGGAACAGACTTTATGTCTGTTGATGAGCGCGCCCAATTTTTAGAGAGGCACCGGGAACAGAAAGGTAAGTCATTTTTCAACAAGGACGAACTGCTAGCCTACTGCATGGAAGACGTCAGTGTATTGAGGCAGGCATGTTGCGCTTTTCGAAATTTGTTTTTGAAATTGGTTAAAATGCACCCTTTTAGTGAAGCTATAACAATATTGTCAATTTGCAACGTGGTATTACGAAACATGTTCGTGAAATCGGACACTAGTAATTATCCAGAGAGCTGGTTACCGTGGGGGATCATCAGTCTATTGAGGGTCATCAATGGCTGGCCTATATTCGACGGACTAAAAACATTATTCATGCCGGTAATGGGAGGGAAGTCCATTTGGCTGGGGTACATAATGCAAACTTTGATGGGTACTGTCAAGACACTAATTAGGTCTTTAATTATTTAGGTTGTTTTTTGCATGGGTGTCTGAATGCCCAATCGATATAAACCCATTGGTAACACTGATCAAACATTGCAGAACAGATATGAGAAACAATGGCGAGGTTGCAAAAAATCAAAGACGCTGATTACAATGTTTCGATTTGGGGGTGCGAGTGTAGAATACTGTTGCGTGACACTCCTGGCCTTGAAAATAAACTTGGCTCGCACCCCTATGTTAATAACTGTCCTATTAATATTCGTGATGCATTGTACGAGGGTAGAATCGAGGCTACTAAAACACATTACAGAGTCGAGGAAGAGAAAAAATCCACTATGTGGATGTCATCAATATGCACCCCTACATTTGTAAATATGGTAAGTTTGCTGTGGACCACCCGAAAGTGTACGTGGGTGCAGACAGTCCCCCTCACTGTTTGGATACGGAGGGTGTTATCAAATGTAAGGTTCTAACTCCTAGGAAACTTACCATCCAGTACTTCCGTACAATAGCAACTCGAAACTGGTGTTCCTGTTGAGTTCATCTCGGGCCGACCCTATGAACCAGGACGATTATACACACTCTGATGAGGAGCGGTGTATAGTCGGAACATGGATATTGGGTGACGTCCACAAGGCCGTAGATATGGGTTATGGCTTGGTGGACGTATTTGAATTATGGGAGTATGAAGTGACGTGCTTTGACAAAGCCACCAATTCAGGAGTTCTTTTCGCAGAGTACGTGAACATGTTCCTAAAACTCAAAGAGGAATCATCTGGCTACCCATCCTGGGATCAGAGTGAGGAAAACAAGGACAAATACATTGAGGACTACCGGCGCGCAGAGGGAATAGCTCTAGACAAGGTATCAATTTTCAAAAATGCAGGGTAACTTACTTTTGCAAAGCTAAAATTGAACTCAATGAGGGGCAAATGGGCACAGAACCAAAGCAAGACCCAGACAACAATTGTCAACTCTGAGAAAGAGTTTAACGAGCTTTTAACAAGTCCGGGTACTGATGTTAAAAACCTCATATTCCCGAACGAAGAGGTGGCATGGGTCTCTTGGAAATATTCCGATGAAAACGTCGCCTCGGGGAAGAATGTTAACGTAGCAGTTGCCGCTTACGTAACAACACAAGCTCGACTCAAACTTTACGAGTATTTGAGTAAGTTGGGGAAGTCTGTTCTTTACTGCGATACAAACTCTCTTATCTACGTTCAGAAGGTAGGATTATCTGGGCGACCTCACTGATGAGTTGCAAGGAGATTGTCTCGGGCTCCTTCATAGATCAGTTCATTTCGGGCGGCCCGAAAAACTATGCGTTTTCGGTAATTTGCCCCTCGACCGGTAAACGTGCAACTAAATGTAAAGTAAATGGTATAATTTTGAACTATGAGAATTCAAAAGTTTAAATTTTACTATTTTGAAAGATATTATTCTGCAAGACGCGCCACCTGTGCATGCCTACAATCCTAATAAAATCAAGAGGAAACGTGGTGGCATAGTGGTGTCAGAGCTTGAAACCAAGGAGTACAAGGTTGTTTTTAAGAAACGCCGGCTTATGGACAACATTGTGTCCCTTCCATATGGATACTAGTCATTTATTTATTTATTTATTTATTTATTTACTTATTTATTTATTTATTTATTTATTTATTTATTTATTTATTTATTTATTTATTTATTTATTTATTTATTTATTTATTTATTTATTTATTT
>Ga0268261_10001935_pt1 | contig 14653 bp, 11 predicted proteins | sample TergutNc150P1_FD_190353 | JGI IMG/M metagenome (GOLD analysis project Ga0268261, IMG submission 190353) | Nasutitermes corniger P1 segment gut microbial community from laboratory colony in Florida, USA - Nc150 P1 (SPAdes) (version 2) | ecosystem: Host-associated > Arthropoda: Insects >... | reverse complement strand
AGTAATATAATATAGTTAAACATAAATATTATACATTTCACATTGATACAGACGTTTACAATGTTAATGGATCTGGCACACATTTATATCTTTAGTATAAGCAATTAGTATAAGTCACAGGTTTGGGAGTGTCTTTTCCATAAGTTTAAGATTTACAACTGTTGTAATATTCTTCAAGTGTGTAAAATTACTTTAGGTAGAGATATTTAGTTGGTTCTGATTTAAATCTTTTAGCATCACAAAATAAGTTTCTTATGTTGGGGGGGGGAGGTTATTAAAAACCTTAATGCCAGAATAGTAGGCTCCTTTCTGATATAACGTTAAGTTCGCCTGAGGCTCATAAAGGTTAAAATTTTGTCTAGTATTAATGCTGTGTATTTCTGAATTTACATGAAAAAGATTCTCATTGTCCACAACAAATATTAAAAGGGAAATTATGTACTGGGACTGTAGCGGAAGAATCCTCAATTGTTTAAATGTTTCTCTACATGAATCCCTTGGTTTTAATCCTGAAATAATTCTAACTGCCTTCTTTTGAAGTCGAAAAATGTGTGAACTATATGAAGAATTACCCCAAAAAATTATCCCGTAACTAATCAGGGAATGAAGGTAAGAATAATATACTGTAACATCATGATCTTTTGATTTTTGGTTCCAACAGTTGTGCTGCTGACGGTTAGGTTTTCTGGGATGTGACTCTGTGACACTGGGCAAGTAGTTCCCGATATTTTGAAGAAATGTGGTGTTTCTAAAATGTTGGGAATTACTCACTCAGCAACACAGTGTTACAACACAAAACCTTGAATCTCCAACTCCAATCTGAATTAAAGTAATTGAAAATGAATAAGACTGTCTGTGTGTGAGCACTATGCTATTAAACTGTGCTGAAATGAACATAAGATAAGTCTGCATTCCTGGCTGTTGTTACTCAGGGAAACAAGCATTTCATTCATGGCATATGCATCAATAATCAAGGTGTCAAAAGAGTCAAAATCAAAATCTAGTGCTTTGGTATTTAAGCCTACTTAAAAACATTCCTTTTTAAGCACTTACCAAGTTGGATCCTTAGTCTTAGATAAGATTTCCAACAGCTCATCGTTTGAAAGAAAGAAAAACCTTGGGAAGTACAGCTGCTTCTTTTCCAAGTAGTCATTGAGCCCTCTCTGTATCACGTCCAGTAATCCATTGCACTTCTTCAAGCGTTCCAACATTTTCTCAATTTCCAGCACAGATAACACCTTGGAATCACTCACCACTGATTTCATGATGTCCCGCCAAATCTGCATAGCAAAAATCAGTCCAAAAATAGAACTAAATTTTGATATTGTTCACAATGTGTACATTCTTACAATCAGTATATCAACCAACAATTGCACATAATAAGATAGCACTAATGCATATGTCTTTAAAAAAATCCTACATGTAGTAGCACCAAGGTGCCCAAAACATGTAGGATATGTGCAATTGTTCATGGATATATTCAGAACTACATTTTATTCATAAAAAATGATAGACAGATCTTGTAATATACACATGAAGCTTACATTTATCCAGTCATGTCTTTTGACCACTCTGTGTAATAGTAACTGCCAAATGACTTTGACAACACAGTCTCAGTACCCTTATTTCATCCTCAAAAACTGCCATATTATCAGTATGTTTCTAATAATACTTGCCAAGTATGGATGCTTAATAACCAAATGAGAACCAAAACTTGGGCAACCAGTATGTCAATAATGGAGTTCCACCAAGTACTGAAGGACCAATTCCCACTTCAGTGATAGACAAACAGGTTTTTTTTTAATTGTTTGTTCCACTTCATAGAAGAAAGATTACTTTCCTGAGTAATGCACCAGCATAAAGTGTACAGTTTCTTATTTGTATAACAGATTTGCAAAATTGCCCCACTTCTTTCCAAGTTTAAATACAAGAATCTTCATAAGTCTGAAATTGACAGTCACGTACATGTAAAGAACTTAAAATAAAGAACAATGCATTTCACTGCAATTCTGAAGTGGACAGCAGAGAGATGTGGCTGCCACAACACATACAGATACATCATTTATATTTTACTTCATAATTAAGGTAGATAAAATTTACATTCATGAAACAAATTACAAAGAGTCAGATTTCATGGAAGCTGAGTGCAACAGAAGCCATATTTTGAGATGTCAAAATACTCCTAATTGAGATTCTGAAGACATGTGGTTGGATATGCCAGATGTTGATAAAGACTAAGAAAAACTATTCAGTACTCTACTATATTTTCAAGGGAACTGCATAGTCAACCACCTCACAGTTTACACCTTGAGTTGAGAAACTGTTTCTATTTCTGATAGAAATTACATAACAAATGCTTGGTATTACCTTTCATTTCCTTGTTTAACTGTACTTATTTATGTTCTATGTGTAAATTACAGACAACCAAAACTATAGATTTCTTTATAGGTAATCAGATGAAACAACACAATAAAGTAAGGGTTTACATATCGATCTTGTTACGTTGTTATAACATTGGCTCTATTCAGATATATCATAACAATATAAATTATCTTCCAATCTTGATGCAATTATGTTTTGACATAAAATATGACTGCATCTGGCTATTAATGCACAGAATACTACCATATCTACATGAGTGATGCCAGTATTTCTCAGGTACCATGAACCCAACTGTCCATTAAAATTGCTGAAGTAGTATGCCAACCTTATCAACAGCACCAAATCTGCGTCCTTCTTCAGGCATCTGAGCTTGAATATCAGGTGATGAGAAAACTGGTTCCAGATAAAGCCAAGATGACTGTACCTTTAGCCAATTGTCTAGAATTTCTTGCAGCAATGTCAGTTTTCCTTCCCATACCCTGCAGAAATAATGCATTAGATTTATCATTGTCACTAACATTTGACCCTGTTTTGGTGACACTACAAGTTTCACCAAATTGTGTGACTAGTGTGCCCACTGATATAAGTCTGTTATCAAATATCATAGTTAATTACCAATCAAATCACTGTGTACCTACTTGCCAACCATCTAGCTAATTCTGCAGTAAAGAATGTTGTTCATGATAGAATATGAAGAAATTACATTGAAAACTCAAGGGTAGCAAGAACTTGTTAACATGTAATAATATGTAAATATAATGGTAATAAATAAACTCAGACAGAAGTGGAAAAACTGCCAAAAGAATCATGTACACCCAAAACAGTAGGCCTACATCCCAGTTAATGGACAAGATCAAATGTAACATTTTTAAAATTATCTGCCTATTTACATCCACATTTTTATGTGGTCTTCTTCCTTGAGTTCTTGCAATTTTATGGTTTTCTCTTTCTACTACCCATCTCATCTTCCTTGTAAAGGATGTTTTACATTGCATCATAGCCGAATGAAATAAAATTACCATAATAAATTTTATGTAGACCTCCATTACCATATTTCATTCAGATATAATGCAACATTTGTCAAGATGAAATATGCAAGTGGTAATATGCAACATTAAATGCTCTTTATGCAGCAGTTACAAAGAAGAAGGAACAACTAGAAAAGCTGAAACTCACATAATATCTTGTTCAAATGGCTTTATATTTGGAGAGCTCTTCATTGTTTGTGTCTTCACAATGTGGTCATCCAGCAAGAGCTGTATGTCATCTACTGCTCTCAAGATGTGAGTACCACTTTCTCTGTAGGCAATGATTCTGAACTGCATCTCACCCCACTCTCTCTGCATCTCATTCAAAGCTTTCTCAAGGTTATTCTCCTTAGTGGCAGCTTCACTAATTGCTGCAAAACGTGAATGGAACTCTTCCAGTCCAAAATCAATTACTCTTGAAAGAGTCAGATCGGGACCAGGTTTTATTGGAAAGCCAACAAGCTCTGAAACCTTTTCCCAGTGTCGCTCTTTCATTCTTGGATTGCCCAGTGTTTGAATAATGGGCATATGTTCATGAAAGTCTTCTATGTTTTGTCGGACCTACAACAACAGGAGGTGACCTATGGATGATTTCTACATCAGACAGACAGGTAAAAACCATCATCATGTGCACCCAAGTAGCATCAAGTTTCACAAAGTGTTTGCTATTTCGATGTGATATGACACTTCTGGTGCCTAGTTTGCCAAGAATAAGGAACAGGAGATTGTGATGCCACCACATATCAGATGCATAAGGAAAAGATTAGGTGAAATAAGCATAAACATGGTAAACTAAAGAGTGCAAAATAGGGGTATGTAAGAAACCACAAAAAACCATATAGTAGAAAGTAACTTTGCCAAAGACACATAAATTAAACACAGATAGCAGACAGGCACTGATAATGACATAGACATAGGTGTCAAAAACATATGTACTTAGTCAAGGCTAAAATTGGACAAACACAGTCCACAACACCTATGTTTTCCTAAAAGTTCATCATGCAGTTTCCGAGATGAAACAAGCAAAGGCAGACTTCCACATCATGCACTAATTGTATGCATTTCCTGTAAATAATGCACAAAATTGTCCTGATCTATTAGCATTAGTATACTGCAGAGTGAAGAAAAGAATAGGTGCTTACAGTGGAAGCTAGATCTTTCACTGCTGGCTGTTCAACAAACACCTTCTCTAACTTGCAAATCGTTTGGTAACATGTCCCCACATCAGCATCAATTTCATCTGGGTCATGCGATCCCACCTGGCCATCCATCCATAAGTCATGTCTTGAAATAAACTCAGTTGCAGTTTCATACAGCTTCTTGTATGGAGTCAACTTATCTGCCAACTGGAAGCATGAATCATATTATTTTATGGGGAGAAAAAAAAAAACTTTCCCCCAAAGCACCCCCCCCCCCAAAAATAAGGAAGTGGCATTGAAGGAGGGATGACATTTTAAAACTTCTGAAAAATATTAATACGTGGTCTGACACAAAAAAAGAGACTGTGCCTGTAACTGTTTCTTTTTAAAGAATTCAGGAAATCAACTATGATCAGCTTCAAAACAGTTCCCTTCTGAGTTAACACACAGCTGTATATGATGCAAAGCAGTTCTGCAGGTCATGTTCTGTAAAGTTGTTTAGGGTCTCCGCCGTTTTTGCTTTCACATATTCTGCTGACACGAAATGGTTTCCTTTGAGCACTGACTTGATCTTTGGGAAGAGGTAGAAGTCGCAGTGAGCAAGGTCTGGCGAGTAGGGTGGGTGCTCAAGCACAGCGATGTTTTTATTGCTAAAAATTGCTTCACAGACAGTGCATTGTGGGCTGGCGCATTGTCCTGGTGACAGCAGTTTTGGAATCAATTTTGCACAAACTTTTCTCACGTTTAATTCTTTCCTTAGAATTCGTCGAACACGTTCCCTGTCCAAATTGACTTCCTCAGCTACTGCTCGAACACCCAAACTTCGGTCTTTTCGAGTCACATCTCGCACTTTTTCAATGTTGTCATCAGTAACAGCCGTGCGTGGACGGCCTGGGCGATCATCATCTTTCACACTTCCTCTGCCTTCCAAAAATCAATTGTGCCATTCAAACATGCATGCACGAGACATGCAATCTTCACCGTAAGCCTCAGTCAATAATTGAAAAGTTTCTGTCGTGGATTTCTTCATTTTAACAAGAAACTTGATGTTAACTCGTTCACTTTTGCAATCCGACATTTTCCGACCAAGGATAAGAATACGCCTATGTTTGAACATGCGTCCACTTGTACCACAGATCATCTAGTAAAGCAATCATGCTGAGCTAACACTGACAGGTCAGAACATGTTCTATAGCCGTCTGTCTCTCCCCACCCACTCTTGGTTCCCGAACTATAGGGTTAGTCTTTTTTTTCCCCCCCCCGTGTCAGACCACGTATGTATGTGGGAGAAATGTAATGTTCTATCTGTGGATAATAAAACTGTGACATGGTTTTAAATGATGAATGAGAGAGGAGATAAAATAATCACCAGAGTTAACTCCCTTAACAGCACATATGAAATTAAAAGTAATGATTCATTAATCTGTACTTTTTTACAGCAGCATAACTAAAGATGACTGGACACAGAAGTTAATAAATTGTTCAAGAATATTTACTATGTTTGGAGATGAGCACAGCAATAAAAGCTGTTAGGAATTTAAATATTTATTATTTCTCTTAAAGTCAGACAGTAAAAGAGATTTGTATATAAAAGACAAACATTTATATGTACACCGTAGAATGATTTTCAGAGAATATGTTAAATTACTGTCCAGAGTAAACATTAAATATTACAAAAGAACTGGCAAACTATTTGCACAAGAAGCAGACATGAGGTTGTGAAGGCATGATCAAAATGCAAGTAGCACAAGGCACTTACATGGTCAGAAGAGCAAAGCAAAAATGACAACCTTTTGTACAACAATATCACTAAACATACTATTAAAGGTACAAAAGGGTGCAAATATAAAGTAAAAGGATTGGATACATACAGTTCGTGGAAGAATTACAAATCTAATGCGTATAGACCTGGGGGATGATGAAAGTATTGCAAAAAATTGTACCAGGATAAAATTGTTTAATCAATGAAGACAAGAACAAAGGGCTAAACTAAAGCTTCTCAAGTAGAGATTATCACAGACTATAACACCAAAATTAATCAAACATTTTTATCTCCAGTACTCGACAGTCCCTTTATCAATGGTGGCCTCAGACATAACAGTGGTTGCATTTCAGATCAGACTTGCTATCCCAGTTGCACAAAATAATGTAAATTTAGGGTTTGTGGTTCTGTGCATCTTCAATCACTCAAATAAAAACACCCAACTAGATGCAACAATCAATCATAAAATTTATTGCTTTGTCGTACAGACGCTGCTCAACATGTTTCGGGCATTACCATGCCCATCATCAGGAGCCCGTGAAACTGCCGTTGCAGCCTCTGGTTTCATCTTTTATGACGATAGGAAACCAGAGGCTGCAACAGCAGTTTGACGGGCTCCTGATGATGGGCATGGTAATGCCCGAAACATGTTAAGCAGCGTCTGTACGACAAAGCAACAAATTTTACAATTGATTGTTGCATCTAGTTGGATGTTTTTATTAAAGTAATGTGAGTTGGATATTAAGAGCCAAATACCAAATTGAACCTCATGGCATTACACTTCGTAAGAACCTCATGCCAAACAGATATAAATAAATGTACACTATTATACAGAATTATAATTATGAGAAGACAATGTCTCACTTGATCTTGCAGAGGAAATTGTGACTGCTCCCACCCATATGCATCTTCTTCTGCATTGAAGCACTGTATTTTGTCCAATGCATTATGGAGGCGTGCATCTAAATGCTGCACCTTTTTTAGGTACTTAGGCAGGTCTTCTAAGTTGCCATATGACTTTAAATCTTCCAGCTGCTTTTCATACGATTCCAGATCCTCAATAAACTTCTGAATTCGAACCTTAAAGGTAAATTTACTTATATTACAGCAACCAATAAAAATATATAAATCAACGCGCGCACACACACACACACACACACACACACACACACACACACACACACACACACACACACACACACACCAAGGCCTTATTTTACACCTCTATGCTTTAAAACCCCTTAGCAATTTATATCATAATCACTCGTTTTTGGTTTAATGACCTTTGGCTGCATTACTTGCATTTATTTAAGTATTTTTTTCTTACAAAAATATAATTTTTTATTTATATCTGTTTTATTTTTGCCCACACTTTTTCAGGAACACAGCTAGGGCATAAAACAAGACCATTTTTTTGTGTGTGTGTGTGTGTGTGTGTGTGTGTGTGTGTGTGTGTGTGTGTGTGTGTGTGTGTGTGTGTGTGTGTGTGTGTGTGTGTGTGTGTGTGTGTGTGTGTGTTTTATTGAATTCACTTATTACATACTAACAGGTAATCAGCTGAAAATTATTAATACTTCAGGACATAAATACATATGCTGTACTCACTTTGAGGAACTCTTGGTATTCAACCGTTTTCTGTTCAACAATCAAACGATGTTCATCAAAAACAGATGGCATGTGAAGGTACAATTGGAAAGTCAGACAGTTCTGTTTCATCTCAACTGGAGTGAAAGTTGTATAATCAGCAAGGAATAGCATGTACTTGCAAATCTCTCGCATTCGATCCTCCATCAAGAAAACAGTTTCACTTTCCACCTTCCGTACATATGTTATGAAATCTGTGAGTTCTGCTGTATTGGCAGGAGGAGACAGTGCTGTGGTTGTTATGTTTTCATATTCCTCTCCAAGTCTGCAAAATACAAGAACATTCACACCAATTATGGCATAACATATTCACCTGAGATTAAGTTTCTATGATGCGCGCACACACACACACACACACACATACACACACACACACACACACAGACTTAATAATTATTAAATTAATTAGTGGATTTTCATAAAATCTGATACAGAGACTTGCACTTAATTAGTATCTTTAATAACAAATATCATAAATAAACATTATCACTATGGTATATATACAGTAAAACTCCACTTATCCGAATTAACTATGAAGGCAAGCCATCCATATATGGGAAAAAAACCAGATAATTGTTTTTTTTTTTTAATAGACTACATTGGTAGTTTGAAATTCAACTGTTGCTATTTACAGTATGTACCTTCATCTAAACCTTTTGACCATGCCTGATTTGAAGTTATAGAAGCCATAACACTGTACTGTACTTGACCGATAACCGGTAATTTCAAGGCAAGTTAGTTTTGTAGAATTCTCAACAATTTTATCTGAACAGCCAAGCCAATTCAGATAATTGGCAATCTGGATAACCAGTGTCCAGATAAGTGGATTTCTACTGTAATATGTAATTCTTCCTGGCCTCTACAAACACGGAAGCATTTACAGCGTGTGTCTCAAACTTGTCGCCCACCAGGTTGTACCATGCAGCCCACAGCCAAATTTGTAAATTATGTACATACTATAAAAATTTCAAAATAATTTGTGTAGGTAGGTACATCACTTATTATTTATCCACATTTGGCCAACAAACCAGCCTAGAATAATGTGTGTGTGACCCTTTGCCATAAAAAGGTTGGCTCCCATAATTCATAAGAATTAAATTTCATGAGTCCTTCCAGAACTTCTTTTTTGAGCCACAAATAGTAATTGAGAAACTCATAAAATTGTTTCACAGTTCAACAGTTATAGTTCAGACACAGCATTAAAATTTAAAAATATCATATGGACTTCAGTTTTAATGAAATGGTTGGTACTAGTCCATATCATCCAATACAAATATAAACTTTGATATATTTTACTAGTGGCTTTGAAAGTACATTATTTTCTGAAAATTAATTCAAAACAGTGGAAATGTTCCAAATGTGGAAGTCAACAGAAAATAAGTATTTTGCTTCACTCCACTCACTGCCTGCACAGAGCTTGATAGTCATGTGTCATCCGAACCAACAGCTGCTTCCTCAGGTCCTGCGCTTGGTTCACCATAGCATGGATCAGGTCATCACGTCGCATCTCATACATCCCCATTGTCACAACATGTTCAGCTTTACATGGTATTTCCTGGGCCAGATTATGGTACTTCAATATGAGTGGCACAAAATCCTCAAATGAATGTTCCACAGACAAGAATTTGTCCAGTTCCTCTTGTGCCTGTAAAATATTCATATTCATTTACTCAATATTCCAGAGAGCCACCAAAGTGGATATAGAACTTGTCATTAGATAACAACAGGCACAGTACAGAATGAGTCTTGACAATAAAATACATATAATAATTTATGAATATAATACATAGGTAAGACACATCAAGTTTATACAAGGAAATGTTATCAGCTCATAATAGACAGTCAATGCATACTTATATAATGTACATAGACAGAACCTCAAAACTAGTACCAATATAATAATATTTCTCCACAATTCTGCACAGGGTTCTTTTACACAGAACTATTAAAGTAGGACATTTCTTAATAAAACTTTGAGTGATATTATGTAATTCTATGAAGCATATTTTGCAGCAGTACTGCAATTAAACACTCTGTGTTCAACTGAATACATTTTACAAGTGCACTGAGACCATCTGACATTTACATGTAATAAGAGTGGACTAAAAAGTCAGTTTCCATTCCAGCTGCCAAGTTAGCAGTGGCATTACAAGAGTCAGCATGTCAGGTGTTAAGCCCACATATGCTGTCTTTGTATTTTTGTATGGTTGGAAACTCAGAAAATCAACCCCTATTTATTTTAGATATATTAATAAATATGTCCGGATATCCTAGAGCATATGAACTCACCTCATCATTAATAAGGTTCATATAATCATCAAGATCTTGAACTCGCAACTCAGGTCCAATTCTTTGATCTTCCAGAAAGTTGCTAACCCTCTTTTTATCATTCTCTATGATGTCAGCTGGAATGATGGGCTATGCAGAGTATAAACAAGTTCTAGTCAGTCTGGGGCCTTCATAATTATCTGTAACAGCTATGTTATGAAGATATTACACTGATGTAGAGAAAGCCTATAGGCTGCACAAAGAGCAGCATAAGAAACATACCTTAAGAATTGCTTGGGATCCTTCCCAGTTGAAACAGAGATTTGTTTCAAGGCGGGGTAACTTCATCACAGCCGTTGTCATCATGTCATACACATTCATCAGTGTGTCATAAAAGGCATTGAATGATGGCTCAAAAACAAGGATCTTGTTTCTCTGGGCTATACTGATAACAAATCCAGGATTCATGAGCTATGCAAACAAAACAGAAACACAAATATATAGATAAGAAAATTCAGAAAACTTTTATCAATTATTCACCCAGGTTAGGTTGATATGAAGAAAAGAGGTGTATATGAACGCCCTGAAAGATAAGTGGTTTAAGGCAAGTTTTCTCCATTTGGAGAAATTATACGAATTTTTCTGTCAACACTACTGACATACCTTCATATACACTACAATCTGTGGGGTACATTAGTAACAATGACTTTCCTCATTTTGCCTGTTCACAGACCTCAGTGTTCTGATAATATATAAGCACTTATGTCAGCTTTCTTGAAAGACATATACCACTCTGCCTCTCAATGGCTCATATACATCTGGCACTGGTTCCCACAGACAAGCTCAATGTACGAATGAAAAGAAAGGCATTTATATACCTGCCAATTTAGAAAAATAAATTTAAAGAATCATAAATGTTGCCTCCGACTTTTACAATGCATGTATTGTTCATGAACCTACACTGCAGCCATAGCAACTTGTGTCAGTGATATTCACCATCAGTATATTACTAGATATAAACTTAACAGAAACCACTTTAATATTCGTGAAAATGTTCAATTGTTTTCATTTTATAATTCTGGAATTCTCTGTTGCAGTAAAAAATGCAAAATAAAGTATTCAGCACTTTTAAATTAATCTGTGCTTTAAAAAATCTTTCTACATTCTCAAACTTCTTACTTAATGACCTGACCCTGCAGTTACCACATAATTAACATAATTTAACATTATTTAATGGCCCATGACATAATTAACGTGCCTCTGACTTTGTACGCTTTGTATTCTCTTTTACAATTTTTTTGTTTTATGTACTCGTTTCATACAAAATTCTGTTATCCACACTTGGTTAGTAACCCAGATTCCCCTCTGATCACTATGCACTGCAAATAATCCAGTCTTCTGTCACATTCTTATTTCCAAATACAATGCAACCTCTACAAACAAGAATACATAAAATTCATAAAAATGCTCCTTCTAACATTAACTCATACTGTACAAAAATGATTAAAATGTACAGAACTGAAGTCTGTATAGTAAATTCTAATTTTATGTACAACAGAATACAGAGAGCAGTCATGTTTAAAAATTTGAGTGCCAGTATACCTATTTACCCTCTTTTGAAGGGCTGTCATATACTTAGAAATATTTTTTTACTATTCTGAATCACATATTACAATGTCTGAAGTCGAGTCAAACACACTCGGAGGTGGGAATTCATATCAGCAGAGAAACAAGATATAAACATAATGAAACCAAACAGACTTTGGAGAAAAAAACTCACACTGTTAAAGAAGTATAAAGCCAAACTCCGCTGTCAATGCACCACAAACAGACAATGTAATCCATAATTATTGTACATTACAGAAGGATATAATTTTGTATCTGGAAAAAGAAATAGGCACACAAGCACTCATACTAAAGAGGGATGCTTAGTCAGTAGTTGTGTTGCATTATTTATATATCCAGGTAAACACACTGATCAGAATGTTAACTCCATATTTACTCGCTTCAAAGAGCTAACTCTGCAAAATCTTACCCTTTCATCACAGATGAATTTAGTGAAGTCTGAGATTGAGTTGAGACACAATGACTGCAGCTGGTGTGTCATAATTGTGGCCACACAACTGTAAAACTGTTCCATCTTCTTAGAAACTAATGAATTAGGCACCAATTTCTTTCTCTTACCCTAGCAAAAAACACATTATTTCAATTCTGGATTCATAGAATGAACACCATACAAATTCAGTTGTTAAAGGGCAGGCAGATCTTACCAGGCTTGGAATATTGCTAAGGGTATTGCAATATTTCCTGTCACCACAAAATGCAGAAACCAAGTGAAGCCTATTCAGCCTCCACATCAATTGGTAGTAAGGGCTGTCTACCCTGCGGTAGACACTGTCCATAGCATGTTGTTGATCGTACACCTCCATGAAAGCCATAGCTAAGAATGCTTAGAGTTTAATATCTATCCCACCTACGTGCCTTCACAGCATGGTCTGTGATCACTGGAAAAACTCTTCCTTTACTTTTCAAAAAATACCACACCAAGTGTCACACGGTGCAGTTTTTCTGCCCCCTTGCTAGAAAGTTCAAGCACTTTCCTCAACTTAAGAGATTAACTGATTTCAGTTATCATTCACAAGAAGAATAAAAGTCATGAAGATCTGTACTATGTACTCAGTCATTTGAGAACTACTTACTAGTTCACTCACCAGCAAGAATATGTTCTGAACTGCCATAAACCACTGTGACTTCAAGCATTCCCTGGCTGCATCAATATGTCTCGATACCAGTGCCTGGTATTCTACCAGTTCAAGAGCAACACCAGCCTTGCTGAACTCCTTCACATTCACAAGTCGCATTTCACTGTCAATGTGAGAAATATGTAAAAGGTCACCACTAATAAAAGAGCTGCTTTCCAAGTTAAGTACTGTAATGCAACAAAGTCATCCTTGCATTCAAGCATGGTACCATGAGGATTTAGACAGATCACTGAGATATCATTCCACACATTCCCAACCTAAGGTCTGGATGCTACGAAGTTGTCATATTCATGCTTAGGCTTTCTCAATGCCAGAATCCAGGACAGGATCAGTACGAGGTATGTAGCCCCATCTGCCAGTAACTTTACTGTTACCTACTACTTTATAAAGACAGTAAAACAAGAGTGTTTGGCTGTAACCATATACCTGACTATGACGTCTTTTTGTTGGTAACCATAAAGACAGTAATTCTGGTGAATTATATAATGCACTGTGAACAGAAATTATAATGTTTAATAAATTTAAAAAATGTGAAAAATTCTCTCTCTATTCCGGCTACTAGATGGTAAGAAATGTTATGTATCAGACAGTGTGTGTACCTGAAGGTTTTATACCACAGGTCCAGAACTTGTGCCACACAAGGATTCACAGTGTGCAAATTCTTTTTTATTTTTAATAAGTTCTTTTCAAAAGTAGGCCTCCATGTCTTGGACATCTCTTTCAACTCTTCTCTGTATACAGAGACATACTGTTGTATTGGATCATCAGTCACACTCTGGTCTTGAAGTGCAAAGTCTATAGCTGCTTTCTTCATGCTTAGCACATAGTCTTCCTTCACTTCTTTAATAAGCTGTTTCTTCAGTGTGCTGTATATTTGGATTTTCTCTGGAATCTTTGCACATATGTTTTTCAACCATGAATCCTCAAGTGGAGGTATATGGACTGTATCAATTCCATGACGAATATAGTAGTTGTATCGCAAACGTATCTTATCCTCTCGTGTTGGAATTTGAAAAGGGCCCAGTTTTTCTTCATCCTGCTTAAAAATAAGTGTAACAAGTCTCCGGCGAAATACTTCCCTTTCCTTTCGCATTTCTATGTATGACTTCTGACGTGTCTGAAACCAAAGATCTATTATTATCATTGAATTAAATACATTTTTCTGTAATATTACTCACATAATATTGCTCCAAGTTTGTTACTATATTGAGAAATAACAGGGTGACTACAAACTCTGCTGTAGCACAGATCACATTGCTGAAGTACTGACAAAAGATAAAAATAAACTCTCCAACTTTTAAGTCATGGTCACTGTACTGCAAATGAAGGGGAAATTATGGCAGGCATAGTGTGGGTTGTGTAATGGAAGCTTTGTTATAGTTTATGTGAAGGAAGGATCCTTAAGCATAAGGATGTTGAAATGCAATTGAAGAAGTGCATTCCCTCCTTGAACCTTTAACTCTGTTCAGTTATGTACAAATTCTTAGCAAATGTAGTTAACAATAATTACATCAGCATAATCAAGCACTAACTTATCCATTTCTGTAGACTAGATTTCAACTTAGCTGATTTTAATTTTCATAATCCTACAATTTCTAATTTATGGAAATAAATTTTTACCACAAATCACATCCAACAGTTTTGTGGTGTCCCCCCCCCCCCCCCCCC
>Ga0268261_10001934_pt1 | contig 14654 bp, 14 predicted proteins | sample TergutNc150P1_FD_190353 | JGI IMG/M metagenome (GOLD analysis project Ga0268261, IMG submission 190353) | Nasutitermes corniger P1 segment gut microbial community from laboratory colony in Florida, USA - Nc150 P1 (SPAdes) (version 2) | ecosystem: Host-associated > Arthropoda: Insects >... | reverse complement strand
TCTGCACCCCCTTTTTGGGCCCATGGGCAAGTGACCCCTGAGGGTCCCAATTTTGGGGGGTGCAATTTTGGAACCCCCATTTTGGGCCTATCTGGGGTCACTTGCCCATTTTCCAGTTTTGGCTTCCTCCGGGTCAGTGGCCTACCCCTACACCAACCAATACCACCCTACCGCTCCCTAACCCACCCAGGGCCCGCAAACCATCCCATGAAGCTAAAGAACGAGTTCACTTTTGCTACGCCGCCGCCGCAGCCTCCGTCGCCACCGCACTCCACATGATTAAACAACCTCCCCAACCATCATCAAGCCAGGCGGAGTCTTACCTCCACGCCACCCATACTCCACCCTAACAAAATACCTACTAAAAAGTCGAAAGCCCAATTGCGACGCAAGGGGCTTGCTAACTACTTACATATTCTAATTGCGGGTCTGTAGCCTTAGTTATCCAGCATGTTACACACATGCGCCATATTGTCATCTGTGCCCTGTATAGCTTTACCATATTTCTGCCACATTATCTCACAAAAGGCAAGGTTTTTCGGAAACATTATTGAACAAGAAATGTTTTGATTTCTTCCGCAACTCTTGTCTGAAACATTTCTAACAGTAAGAAGATTTACCCAGATGTTATCATAAATGTACATAGGCATTCTTGTCACATTTTATTGAAACTTATTTTTCTCGACAAATGTCCGAAAAATACTCAAATGTCAAATTTAATAAAAATCCCTCCACTGGAAGACAGTCGCTTTTTGCAATTTTGCGAACGTGCTTAGGAACAGAAACTGCAATGGACCAATAAACACCGTGATTTTTAACATTCTGAGTATTATGTACTGACTAGCCACTTGCCCGTCACAATTTCGGCTGCCATAATATGACGTCCTTCATAATTGCTTTCTTAATTACTTATGATTTATTGACTTATTACACTAATGCTGATTTAGTTATTATTGCATTATAAACATATTTGGAAGACTGCATGAAACAATTATCGCGTCGTGGCAACAGATTTATAATCGTTTACGAATTACTTTTTTATCTTAGCAGACTAAACGTCAAATTCATTTCTTTGAGCTCTGTAATCTCTCTATTACATGGTCGATGTTCAGGTATTTCGTCAACCTCAGTCCGTACCTCACATTAAACATTCTCTGTTGATACTCTTTAATTCTGCTGCAATGCGAATCTGACGGAGAGACAAGCTCTGTGTGACTCATCCATTGGACTACACGAAATGGCGTGACTCACTGGCTCACATACTTTACAAACATGCTTCGCTTAACGACAGGGATACGTTCCGAGAAATGCGTCGTTGGGCGATTTTGTCGTTGAGAGAACGTAGTAGTAAACTTACACAAACCTAGATAGTACAGCCTACTACAAACCTTGTTTATATAGAGCCTATTGCTACTAGGCTACAAACCTTTACATGTTACTGTACTGAATACTGTAGGCAATTGTAACACAATGGTACTATACTATAATATTATAATCTTATGGGACCACCGTCGTATATGCGTTCCGTCGTTGACCGAAACGTCGTTGTGTTGCAAACCTGTATTATATACGGTAAAATCTTTGCATAATCTTCTCATTACCTGTTTTTACTTCGTCTATTCTGATTCCAATCACTGCCAAACATATAAATGTTCGTTGTCCATTATCGTGATACTCAACAAACCAAAAGACACGGGCGCGCCATTTCTTCCATGGAATGTTGTCTGTGCAGCCTATCTGACAATAGCTTTAAGTTACAAACTTCTGCGCTACAGATACATCATGTGCAGTTGTCATCCACTGCGAAGTAGAGGAACCTAGAGTTAGACGGTAAGATTCTACTAAAATCCTACTAAGTAGGATACATCTGCCTCTGGCTTCGGCCCAAAGGTAACCGCAGTAATCACCTTAGTACAGGGCGGGTTATTATGTGTGCAGCTGCAGGGCCAACTTGTGAAAATAACTTCTGCTGGACTGATTTTTAAGCATGCTATTTAATGACGCAGTCACGTGCTAAGATAGCACCGTGTCGGTGATAAGTGAGCGTGGAGCACTGACGGAATGATACTTAAAGGGGAAAACCGAAGAACTGACAGAGCAACGCTGTGACAATGCCACTTCGTCCACCACAAATCCCACCACCGGCTGTTCAGGATCGAACCCATGCCTCCGCGTGGAGAAACCGGCGACTGCCCTCCTAAGCCATGGCACGACCAAATAATACGAAATGTCTAATTTGTAGGCAGATAAGAATTAGGATTCCGGATGGAACTAAACTCCGTTTAATTGCTGAAGTCACGCATTAAATGGCCCAATAATGGTGCGTGATATAACAGTTTTTATATATGAAATCCTACAAGGTTTAGTTTGTATGCGTTTTTGCACTAACCTTTATTAGAATTAACGTATCAGTTAAGAACCACTGTTCGTGGAGTTTATTATTAACGAGTGAAGGCAAGGTTGTCCCTTGAAGGCTGAGAAACCATAACTCCGAGCTGAGGTGCAGCTCCATAAATTTTTGCTTCTGATATTTTTCACACCGTTATATATTAAAACAGGGACATTTAGCAAACCCTTTAGTCCAAGACGCACTTCTAAATGTGGCCAAGCTCTTCAATCAATTTTGCACTGCGCTGCAAGCCGGAATGTCGTGGGTTCAATTCCCGATGATGCATTGCAATTTTTCATTGACATAATCCTTCCGGCAGCACTTTGGCTCTGGGGTCGACTCAGACACCAACAGCAATGAGTATAAGAAATATTTCTTGGTGGGTAAAAGCGGCCGGTGCTTAGAGCTGACATCCTTACCACCTTCATGTGCCGATTGTATTGAAATCTGGAAGCCTCAGTCTCCTGGAATCCTCAGGAACTGTACAGGCCTGTAAAGGGATTGCTTTACCTTTACCTTCATCCAAATATATATCATGTGGTTTCCATATTAAGTAAAATTAAGTGAGATTCTAGTAAGGCGCCGTCGTGGGTCCCATTCTTTTTATACGGCATTGCTTGTACATTGTCATATATAATATATTCATACACAATACTGCCAATACACCCTAATTTATATCTGTCCTTCTGAATTGATTAATTAAAAATAAAGTCCGTTCAGCTGATTTTATTTATAATTGATTGGCTGCAATAGGATGTAAATCATCCTCCATGTTTTATTGCGATTGAAACGTGAAAAACGAACATAACTATACTAGCAATTGTTAAAATCTTAAATTGTAATGTCAGCACGATCATAACCGCAGAATTTTTGGTGCATTATCCATGTGAATCAGGCGCCTCAAACTCACAATTTTTCATCGGTCGATGGATCAGGATGACCCAGAAGCTGTATATAATATACGTGTGATTTGAAAAACGATGTTATATCACCAGTACAACTGCAATATAACGCTTTTTGCTACTATATTTATTTATATGCAAATGAAAGTACGTGTCCCATGACTCGCTCACCTATTTTAGGTCTCAAAATTTACCATCTTTAGCAGGGAGTGGGGAAAACTACAAAATGGGAAGCTTAATGATCTGTACTCCTCACCCACTATCGTTCGTGTAAAAAAATCGAGAAGACAATTCAGATTTGGCTACAAACAATACAAGTTTATGAGAGTTTCTTACCTCTGAGAATATGAAAAGAAGAAAATTTCGTACACTTAGCGAGTATAATACAACAGTTTTGTATTCCTAAACGAATATGAAAAAATTGTACAATTTAGTGTAACAAAGTGAAGGTGAGACTGGGCTAAGACTGCATTGGTCAACTGAATGTAGGTCTATCCCCAAATAAAACATTACCAGCAAGAGGGTTACCAATTTAATAAAAGTAAAACTATCCCTAAGGCTCCAGGACGTTGAGGCTCACAGAATTTCTCACAATCGACACATGACAGGTGATAAGGTTTTCAGCCCTACGAGCCGACCGCCTTTACTCTTGTGAGATGTCTCTGGTACTTATTTTTGTTAGAAGCTCAGTAGATCACAAGGTCATAGTGCTGCGGGAAGGATTAAGTAAATAAAGAATCCCAGTGATACCATCTGGAATCAAACCTGCGACCTTGCGAGTTGTATCTCAGTATCTCGTCTAACTGCGCCACGAAATACCTATCTTACACGTACTTTCGGAACGTCAGTACTGTCACACTCCCATGTCGGATTTCCGCGGATCATCACCAGACGGCAGAGGATGTCAATAGCCTGAACTGTGGAGTTCCACAAAACGGTACGAGATGGGAAGAGTCGACACTGCGAAGAATCACAGTATCGCAGTCTCACGGAAGAAGTACGTAGCCTGTATATCCTTAATACTTTGCTTTAGACGTTTAACTCAGTCACTCAGCGCTTCAGCCACATAAGCTAACAGTCACGTCACTGAAAAAGTGACAGCAGTGTGGTGAAGTACATGAGTAAAGGCCAAGGTGAGTCGGCCGGGCCGTTACGGGGTCATTGTGCTGCCGGAAGGTGGCATTGTTAGCCCGGGGGTGGTAGATACAGATTATAGCCTCTATCCACTTAAGAACGTCTGTGCGTGGTGAAGACCCACACCTTACCAGAGGTGGCACTCTTTACGCTAAACACAGCGGATCTAAAGGATTAAACATTAAAAAACAATTCCCAACCATATGAGTGCCGTGCCCATGGGATTTATGGCAGTGGGTTAGTCTGTCACAAACGGCACCCTGTGGCATACCGGGCGACCTCCCAGAGTAATGTAGCCTTACCAAGTAATTGGGACTCTACTTGGTAGACCTTATAGTTCCCCGTGCTCGTGGGACCGAAATGGAGCACATGAGTGTAACCTTAGAGCGTAAGGAGCGCTCCGCATCTGGTCACTCCGATACAGGTTCCTGTACAGAGGGTCCACATGGGGCAGCTGAGCGGGACCCAGTTGAGTTAGGTGCTGGTGAGACTCCTCTGATTGGGGAGGAATACCGTACCTCTATTAGTCCGACGCCAGGAAACCTTGATGGCCTGACAGAGAAGGTAGGTGCTCTCGGTCTCCCTCTCACCAGGAAACACAGTTGCGGCGCTGCCAAAAAGCGGGCGAGGAAGATCAATCTTGTGGAGGTTCCCACTGGGGCCTCCAGCGGTGGTCAACCTCGGCCCTCTTCAGGCGGCCAGTCTCAGACCCTGCAGAGGCCCAGCACAAATAGGGCTTCACAAGAACGAGGGTCAGGTTTGACCGAATTGCAATCCCCGAAAGGTAAGGGGCACCCACAGGGCCCAGGTAAAGGACAGCTGTCGACCGGGGGCACTCCTGAGGACAGGCAAGCTAAGAGGCCCAGACAGGGTGGACAATTTAGCTACGCCAGGGTCGCTCGGGAGGTCATCCGGGTGGCAGTCGTATGTAAAAATTATCCGGAGAGTCAACTGTCCAAGGATAATTTTGTGGACATCCAGCGGGCAGTCGGCCGGCTAGTGGATGAGCTCCCTGAGAAGGGGTTCGCCCTCAGTCTGATTGACTCGTACTGGATGTAAGGGCCGGCAGTTATGGTCTGCCACGATGAGGAGACCAAGGATTGGCTGGCTGCCAAGGTACCTACCCTGTTGGCCTGGGAGGACTTCAGGCTCAAGTTAGTAAGCCTGGATGCTCTCCCCATCTATAAGGGAGTGGAGGCCTGGTTTCCGGGCCCCGCAGAGGATACGGCGCACTACCTGCTGCGACTTCGGAGATTGAACCGAGGCTTGAACACAGGGCAATCGAGAGTGTATGAGCACACGGAGACGGACAGCGTCCGCCTTGTGCTCAGTATCGATCCAGCATCAATCGCCACGCTGGAGAAGTTGCAATGGAGACCATTCAGCGGAGTGGAGGAAGCTATTTTCTCCCTTCTGGGCGTTAAGCCGGAAGGGAGAAAATAAGAAGTAACAAGAGGAGGAGGAGGAGCCATACAGGACATGCTGAGTACCATTTTTGTATTCAGGCCAACCTGCAGCATAGCATTGCTGCTTCTGGAATTCTCACTAGAACTGTAAGCGTTAAAGGAATAGACATGGCACTGATACAGGAACCGTGGTTTTGCGAGGGCTGTATCAAGGGCTTGAATATTCCAGGTTACACCCTATACTCTGCGGGAGAAAAGGATAGACCTAGAGCCTGTATCCTGGCGAGGAACATGGGTCTTGCCAGGCTTCTATTGTAGGGACCTGGTAGCAGTCCTAGTGAAGTAAAATGAAGTGGGGCGGAAAGACGGTTAGTAGTTAGTTCATCTTATCTGCCTTTTCATTCCGAGGAGCCTCCCCATCAGAGTTGGAGTAACTCGTGCGATATTGTGAGAAGGAACATCTTTATCTAATTGTAGGGTGCGACTGAAATGCGCATTACAGAGCGTGGTGAAGCACCTAATGCAATGGTAGAGGGGAGGCTCTGATTGAGTTTCTCCACTCTTCGTTTCTTGATATTCTCAATCAAGGCAATGATTCCACCTTCTGCAGTGGTACTAGGCAAGAGGTGATTGATATTACCGTGGGGTTCTATGGACAGCTAGAAAGTGTTACCGACTTGGAGATTTCTTCGGAGCCCTCCCTGTCGGATCATAGATGTATTCTGTTCACCCTGCGGGACTCCGTGCCAGTTCCCCTGATCAGGAATCCTAGGGTAACCAATTAGGACTTCTTTCGGGAGGACCTGAGGGAGAGGCTGGAGAGAGGTCCCGAAATGAGCATGAGAGATGAGGCTGGATTAGTGCTTGCCGCCCAGTGGGTACAGCAGGCCCTCATCTCTGCCTATGAGAATAACTGTCCTCCGAGACCCATTAGGAAAGGAAAGAAATCTCTCAGGTGGACACCGTAGCTAGGGTCCCTCAGAAGGGAAGTAAGGCGACATTTTAATAGATGCCGAGCAGATAATAGTTCGCATAGCAGGTACCTCTATAGAGAGGCTGAACGAAGATATAGGAAGGTTGTGCGAAGGGCTTCCAAAGAGACCTGGAGGACTTCCTGCAACTCCATAAACAATTTACCTAAGCCTGCTAGGTTCCATAGGGCTCTATCTAGAGACCCTAAAATTCAGTTGGGATCTCTGGTGGCTCCTTCTGGGGATCGTATTCGATCCGAAGGGGAAACCCTGGATCTCTTGCTTACTACACATTTCCCCACCTCAGATACTATGGAAGGAGGGGTGGTGTCCGCAACTGCCTGCCGTCCCAACCATTTGGACTGGCGTGTAACAGCGAAAGTTATCACTTACCAAATAGTGGCATGGGCAGTTGAGACATTTGCCCCATATAAAAGCCCAGGTGTGGATGGAATCTTCCTGACTCTGTTACAAGAAGGACGGGAGGTCTTTATTCCTCATCTGGTTAAATTTTTCCGAGTCTGTCTGGCGACTGCGTATGTTCCATGTATCTGGCGCCAGGTTAAGGTTGTGTTTATCCCAAAGCCTGGTATTAATCCCTACTGTGGACCTTGGAATATTAGACCCATAAGTCTCACATCATTCTTAACCTTTTAAACGACAAGTTAAATCCCATCTGCCATTTGCTGGCATTATTTGGAGCTTACCATATTCTCCACGTTAGCAGGATAAGGGTTAATTAAGACCATGGAGAGAAAAGTGCATAGATTTCTGAGTTATGAAGTGTTGGCGTTGAGGCCACTACATCCCAACCAACCTGCTTACCAGGCTGGAAAGTCTGTGGATACAGCACGCAGTCAGCTCGTATTACGGGCTGAGAAGGCTCTCGAACAGAAGGAGATATTTTTATATAGAAGGGGCTTTTAATAACACCTCTTACAACTCCATGAGTGCAGCATTGACTAGACATGGTGTAGACCGCACCATCGTACGATAAACTGGAGCCACCCCGGATGGTCGGTTGGCCGCGGCGACTATGGGCGAAACTTCCAGGAGTGTTGTGGCGACTAGGGGCTGACCAGAGGGGGCTTCCTCTCACCTCTTCTTTGATGCCTTGTTGATGAATTACTAGCAAGTCTTAATGAGGGGGCGTCTATGCACAGTAATATGCGGATGACATTTGTCTTCTAGCGGTGGGCAAATTCCAAAATACAGTATCAGGGCTCATACAACGAGCCCTTTATACTGTCGAAACGTGGTGCGACGGTCTCGGTCTGTCGGTTAAACCCGACAAGAACGGGCTTGTTGCATTCGTAAGAAAGAATCTCCCAAGGTTCTTTGAACCTAGCTTATATAGGAGGACCTTACATCGCTCCATGCCGGTCAAATATCTGGGAGTGATCCTGGATTCACGGCTGACCTGGAAGGAACATGTGGATGTTAAGGCAAGGAAGGCTGAAAATTTAATGTGGGCCTACAGGAGGGCTTATGGTGTGACGTGGGGCCTAAGATCCAGAGTGCTTCACTGGCTCTACGTCTCTATTGCTAAGCCTACTGTCAACTTTGCATCCTTGGTGTGGTGGCCTGGTTGTCAGACGGCCAATGCCAAGAAGAAACAAGAAAAATTCACAGATTACCTTGCTTAGAAATAATAGGGGCGATGCGTACTACGCCCATCAGTGCTGTGGGGCACTTATTTGCCTCCCCCTTTGGAATTAGTAGTGCAGAGGGACGCAAAGTCAACTGCGCATCGTCTGTGGAGCCTTGGGTATGGGTCCCACTTATACCCCAATAGAGAACATAGTAGTATCTTGATGCGGCTTCAACAAGCGGATCCCTTTTTTACCATAGGCGTCGATGTATTGAGGCCAGCATTCAATTTCGAACCCATATATATAGGGTTACTATGCTGACCAGAGAACATTGAACCAAAGGAACTGGTGCTCCTCCTGTAATCATGGGGCTCGTCTGGTTTACAGATGGGTCCAGAATGAAGGAGCCAGGGCTGGAATCTATGGGCAATCTGTAGGATGAAGACTCAGCTTCTCCCTTTTCCAGGGCGATATATATGCTATCTTGGCCTGTGCCTATGAAATTCATGAAATAAATAGGAGAAATACGTCAGCATTTGCTCTGATAGTCAAGCGGCTTTGAAAGCTCTGAAGTCCCTTGGAACAACGTCTTCTTTGGTCTAACGGTGCCGAAAGGCGTTGAAAGATATCTCTACCTGGTATGCGGTGGGGCTATATTTGGTCCCTGGTCATGCTGGAATACGAGGAAATGAGATAACCGATGAGCTTGCAAGGGTTGGCTCCGGTCTGGGTTTCTTGGGATCTGAGCCGACCCTTTGGGTCTCTAGAAGAGACATACAAAAAACTCAGTCGCTGGTTGGCTAGCATTGGGCAAGCTGGTGAAGTCTTCGCGATACCCAGAGGCAGGCTCGGGAATTCATTTCTAGACCTGGTCTAGGGGCCAGGACTAAAGTTATGTACTTTAAGAAGACTCAATCGAGGGCAGTAATTGCCCTACTCACTGGTCATAACACGCTGAGGCGGCATCTCTACCTTTTAGGATTGCAGGACAGTCCATTGTGTAGGAAATGTGGGGTGATGGAGGAAACCTTTGCGAATGTGAGGTTTTGGCCTCACTCAGACATGCACATTGATCTCTTTTTTGGAGCCTAAAGATATTCAAAGTATAAACCTGGGGCCATGTGAAGCTTCAGTAATGCTTCGGGGCTCCCTTGATTGGACATTGGGCACAAAGGGCAGGTTTATGAAGGCCTAAGTGCATCGGGTTCGCAAGGTCCCGAACCCTTGACATACTCATTCACAATACCTGAGGTCTCCACCAACGCCACCTTTCAAACGTACTAGAACGCGTCACTTGTGATGAATTTTCAACTTTTTCATGAGAACATGCGGTGGCGTAGTTGTTTGAGGACATGAGTTTTAAACCGGGAGGTCGCAGGTTTGATTCCCTATGGTGTCATTGCAATTTTTCATTGAAATAATCCTCCCAGCCGCAATGGACCTGGGATCCAATCAGCCTTTAACAGAAATGAGTACCAGGAATATATCCTGTGAGATAAAGGCGGCCAGTTCGTACCACCTTCCTGTACAGATTGTGTGGATTGTGGGAGCCTCAACCTCCTGGTACCCTCGGGTCTTGTACAGAGATTGATTTACATTTTACAGCTTTTCTTGTTAACCGAAATTATTATAGCAGAGCTGTTGAGTAACTCGGCGATTTAAAAGCCATCTCGTGGAACAATTAGGGGCTGTATGTACAAGATAGTTACTTAGATGCACAGTTATGACAAAAGCGGAATAAAAACATTGCTCTCCTCTCTGGTCAGTGTAAAGTGAGGGAGTTACAATGATGTTTACCCCTGGAAACTATTCATCCCATCTCATAATTACTTCACTTTACAACAAACTGGTAAACTGCACTGTATCAAATAAACACGGACAATTGCACTCTTATATACTGTCACCACAACGTCACCTAACATGCTTCAACACTTAACGGTTCATCTTCAGGGAGTATATTTGACTAGTATTGCTGCTACTTTACACAATACACGGTACAAACTAAGTTGAATTTTACATCTTGTCACCCATTTTGTTGAAATTGCTGCCAGATTGTTTCAAATATACTCCATGAACATAACTCTTTAAGGTTTGAAACATGTCGGAGTGGCGTATAGTTTTAATGAAGTGGTGACTTAGTAATTTATGTGTGTGTATTTGTAGGTATTTATTCGATATAGCGAGGTCAGTTTATGGACATGAACAAGGTAGTTTCATCCATTGAAGTCGGGTCGTTCTTCCTGTTGCTAATCAAAGGGGGCTAAGATTAACTTTAACTTTACGTTAAGATTCAAGTAAACATACTATCTCAGGTCATCAACATCAAAAAGCTAACGAAAAAATAAGCAAATAAACACCCTCTGTGGGAATAAGTGAAGCATTTTAATGTTAAACCTCAAGGTAGATGAAATAACCACTGGAAGTGTCACATAAACTATTGTTGCCCAAACTTTTTTCCTCTCGGACCCCTTTGTCTTTGCAAAATAACGACAAATCCTCTCATACCTTGCACACGTAAATACAGGTGTCCGGATGATAGGTCTCAAAATTAAAAATGTAAAATCACAGAACTGATCATACACATGTTATATTTAGAGTCTACTTTTTGAGATTAACAAAAATATTTTGAGTGAAAAATTGTCAGTATGTGAGTATAAATTCAGTCTTAACCCACAATCTACTAATGTAGCGAATGGTCTCACAAACCCCTGTAAATTTCGGAGTGGCTGTAGACATAAGAATTATCATGTCGGTTACGTCATTCAGTCTGTAACAATATTTAGTTTTTGTTATCGCATGTACCGATCTTAAAAATCCAGCTTTGCACAAATACTTTGTTGGAAAAGGAAGAAATCTAAGAAATGCGCGTTTCAACAATTGCGGCCAATCTTAAAGATGTATGCGCCAGAACTAAACCATGGGAAACTCACTGAATTTCTGTTTCAAGCTTGTATCACATGTAGTACCTATCACACACTCGTAATTTTGCACAGACATGCCAACAGATTTCTCTTAAACGCAATGTGGATTTTGGACCCAGGTAGCCTCATCAGTAGAAGATGGGAAGAATTCTGAATCGCCTGTTGCAAACCATTTAAATATTGGATGATATTACCATAAAAAGTTTTTTCGAGGCTTGATTCTCCTTCTATCAAAACGATATATAGAATTTCAGAGCATTCATATTGCCTTCGTCTACACTCCTCTCCTAGAATTCAAGTCTACGTTAAAAAGACGTAATTTTCTCCCCTGCTGTGAATAGAGACACGATTTTTCCTTCATATGTGGGACTTAGTTGCATTTATCAAACCGAGAGAAAGAAAAAAACGATTGATCATTGAAAAGAGGATAAATTTTCGAGCGAAGTCCAAGAACTCATAACAAAAACTATTCGCCTATTTCTTGGCACTGTAATTTAAACATGCTGGCATTAAGTGGCCTAAATTTAACGCACTTCTGTATCTCTACACCATCATCCAACGCAGATTTTGCCCCTTCGCATTGTTTTGGAAACAAGCGCTTGTCGATGGAGTTTACGGCGGTTACTCGAAACAGACGACGCCATCTCTTTGATAGAGCCTCCAGCCTGAAGTTTTCCTTGCCATTGCTCTGTTCCCATCAGGGCACACATCAACACACTTTCCCCAACTGATTTTATGTTCTATCATACAGAATGCGTCAAAAACACCTTACTGGTTTTTTAATTGAAAACCGGCGTACCAGCCACGCGCCGCTTTATTAGTAACCGTCATCATGTAAAGTGATGTTTGGAGTTTAATTGAAATGGAGCGCTGGTCAGTTCGATTCCGAATTGCGGCAGTGGAATTGTTCATCAAAGCATAGTTTGTACATCTATACAGCGTGGTTTCCGTCAGCAGTTTCAAAGACGTGATGCTCTTCTCCACAAGAATTTGCATTACCATCCATACTATATCCAAGTTTCTCAAGAACTTAGACAAAGGGACAAGTCGTCAGGACAGTATTTCCAGGCAGACTCATTTCTCATTTCAGCGGCTTCGGTGGTCTAGTGGTTAGCGTGCTGGCCTCTGGTGCACAAGATAGCGGGTTCAAACCCGGCCGAAGTCGTCGGATTTTTCGGGCAAAAATTCCTCAGCACGCCTTCCTTCGTAGGGGAAGTAAAGCCGTCTATCCCATGTCGCAGATTTGGGGCATGTTAAACAACCCTGAAAATTATGTGGAAGTCAGTTTTCAGGCGAAATTTGTCGGCCATTTCTCGCCCATTTCCGTTCTTCGCTACCGGAGAGCTCTCATGTCGCTTAGTAGAATGGGGCGTCTTTGGTCCATGAACTTGACTTTGACCTTTTTACATTGAAGGAAGTAACCTAAAATGGAGGTAGTGGGGATCACCTTGACCTCGTGACCTTGAACTGATGCCCTTGACTTTGAAGGTAATAACCTCAAGTACAGGTAGTGATGAACGGGAGAATTTAAATGTAATTTTTCGTGTGCGTAGCCATTTTGAATGTATTTAATTTTTTTAAAGAAGTGGATTTAGTCCCGTTGGCCCTAGGCATCGGGTTTTGGGGGTCCGAGGTTTAGGAGTGAAAAGGATGAGGAGGAGGGGAAGGATTCGGAGGCCGACCAACTGCCCGGAGCCTGATTTGGGCGAGGATGACGTAATGCAGAGACAACGCCCATGGCCAGGATTAGCCAAAATTGTGAGCTTGTTTTTAGCCCCTGCTTATGTCCCCCGCTTAAGACCGTGCTTAAGCCCCCTCCTAACCCCCTGCCTAAACATATTTTAGGCGATGTGAACGGTGCGACCGGAGGAGCACAAATGAGGTCTAGAAGATTTTCCCGACCCATTTTATGTTCTCAGAATCACGTGTTGGACGAATGCCTGTAGACAACCATTAGCTCCTTCTAAAGCTTTTACCATATTCACAAGTACAGTTATTGCGAGTTAACGTCCCATGCAATGTTTTTGCGAAAAAGCAATTTAGCACGAATTCACGTACAGCTATTCCGAGTTAATGTTCCGTTTAAGACATTAGCACGTACACTGTAAATTGCCCTGCAATTATTCACGATTAGATTAGCATAGTGTCACGCGCGTGTAATAAGCTCGTTCACTCAACTGTATATATGGCGCGACTCTATTCTTAGTCCACCATTCTCTAGCCGGAGCCTGTGCCCGATAGTCCAACACTAGTCTCGCCATTGTGGAGGGGCTAGCATCGCCTTCGCTTAGCAACACGCCCAGGTGACTCTCTCACGCTGCCGAAGACAAATGCGGTCTAGTGTTAGATGAGCGACATTTTCCTTACACACTACCATGTATTATAAATATCTGTTACTGAGAGGACGGTGAAGAAGAAGAAGAGGTGGCCTTACGGTTCCACTCGAAATGTCTGTATACGGATCCACCTCCTCCAGTCGAGTGTGACTGGTATGATGAATTCGTAGGTAATAGAGCCTGGTTAATCGGTAGACCCTTGGAGTTGAAAAAAATAAATTGGTGAACAAAATGAGACTATTGTTAGAGATCAGGACTGAGGCTTTTGCAGGGTGTGCGAACCGAAAAAAAGAACCTAATAACAATTGTAATTATGGAAAAGAAAGATTGCATTTATAAATATATAATTGTGATAAAAAGATACGATCTTAAGTATCCCTACATACATATGTACGAGATGATTGTGTGTATATTTTGTAATAATAATAATAATAATAATAACCAGATAGGGCTTATATTTTTATTTATCTACATCCTGTCACTCCAGTCCTTATTACTATTAATTATCTTCTCCTAGACCGCGTTTAAGCATTCATCTCTACCTTTGGATAGAGGAATACTTCCAATTTCATTTTATTTTGATAGCAATAATATTGGAACGACAAATTCACATGAGTGTCAGAAGTATGGACATGTAGAATTTCAATACCTCACTAGGACGATATGATATTTCACCAGTGTGTTTGTCATTAGTTTAACACATTACCACTTTTTCAAAAAATCCGGATTGTACAATTTAAAAAATAAGCGCCAGATCATATGAGATGTCTAAGTAAAAACACGTAAGGCTTTTAACCCTGTTTTAAAGTGAAGGAATCAAATACTGCTTCCGATTTCATTTATTTATTTTAATGACAATAATATTAGAGTGACAAATTCTCACGAGTTGTCTAAGTACAGATAAACATTATTTAAACACGATCGTTAGAAAAATTAGAACTTTTGTTACCAACTCACGTCCTTAATTTATTTTTTCGATAATGATAATATTGGAGTGACAAAT
>Ga0268261_10001933_pt1 | contig 14664 bp, 3 predicted proteins | sample TergutNc150P1_FD_190353 | JGI IMG/M metagenome (GOLD analysis project Ga0268261, IMG submission 190353) | Nasutitermes corniger P1 segment gut microbial community from laboratory colony in Florida, USA - Nc150 P1 (SPAdes) (version 2) | ecosystem: Host-associated > Arthropoda: Insects > Digestive... | reverse complement strand
CACACACACACACACACACACACACACACACACACACACACACACACACACACACACACACAGTATGATGTGCAATCTAATTTTTATCCTTTGATCATGTCACAAGACATAGAACACCCCTTCACCTTAACATTATAGGACCGACTAACAGTATTCTCTGGCCATATATGAGTAATGGAAAGCCAAAGCTATGCATAACTACAGGCTGTGTCTAACAGCATTATGTATTTGAGGATCACATTATGATACAGTGATTCAGATTATACAGGGATGAATGATTAATAGCAGTGAATACCAGCTGGTATAATTTGGAAGGAAGCAGCCACAGTCTAATTAAGACTGCAGGGACTAAAGAAAACCACAAAAACCCCAATGAAGACTGTCCTGAGTATTAGCCAACATTGTCAGTATCTGGCCTGTAATTAAAAAAATATGCACGCGCACACGCGCGCGCACGCACACGCGCATGCACACACACACGCGCACACACACACACGCGCACGCACACACACACACACACAAAAGGGCTTGTATTAATACAAAATCTCAGCTGTACAGTAATGTGTAATGCAAAATATCTGAAGATAATAAAGGCACAATATTAAGGAACATTTACAGGTCTTCAAGTTTTACTTCCCTCCTGTAACAAATTTCATGTCATATTATGCAACACCAAACACTGTGGTAAAATATGTGGGATAGCCATTTCATAGTTGGGATGTCACTGAATCAATTCTGAAGACCAGGTGCCCCTACATGTGTTTATATTTTTTCTTTGGTCCTTACAGAATGCTGGGACAGTACCACAGATTAGATAATGACTGTCTTCTTCCAGATCCTTTGCAAATAATTACTTACACTAATCATCCAGTCATTCAACATTATGTAATCCGAACTAAAAGCACTGTCAAAAAACAAAATATCAAATAAAACATCACATAAATCAGCTACTAATAATTGGTCAGTAATTGTAAATATGAAGAGATGGATAGCAAGAAGCAGTATACAAATGTCAATCAAACGACAGCTGTGGGATTAACAATTGGTATTATCATACACCAGTGTAATGACAAGTCATGAAAGGTGGTGACTAACCCGACCAGATTTGCACTAATGCAACAAACCTGCATCTGGCAGGAATTCCATTTGAGTATCAGTCAAGATGCCAGCTGTCCTGACTGAGGTATTCTGTGGTTTACTTTGACTCTTACAGGCAGATATCAGGACATTACCTTGACATAAGCAACAGTAACTTCCACACCTTAAATATGGAGTTCAGTACAAGTAACATTCATGTAATGTTACACATCTCTGCATGTAATACAGCATGAACAATAGCTGACAAAGAAACCTGAATAGTCATTCTTGCTGTAGTTACACAACTATACACAACAGACCCTCATGGAAGACAATACCTCTAATATAAAATATTGGCATTACCCTTGTCATTTAATTTATGAAATACAATAGGATATCTTGCATGAAAATACTGGCAGTCATCTCCAATTCATGTAAGGTGTACGCACTGCCTATAAAGAAATATTTCTTAACACAGCACCACAGTTTAAAATATCAGAAGAGTAGATAAGAATGTGCCACAATGGTTCAGGGAATTGTGTACTAACTTCTACACGTCAATATGCAAATATTCTGTAATTTATGTTCATTGTGCATCATCAGTCAATTAGGTAAAGATAATACATTTTCTAGCATTCATGGGTATTTATGGGCTTCTCTGTTCGGTCCAGTAGATATGAGCACAATGTAAGGCAACATCTGTAATCTCACCACAGGTTTCAACAAGATCCATGAAACACTTATATACTGATACGCTTCCTGACGGCTCTTGTTCAGATAATGATGATGATGATGACTACACAACACACACATTCTAATCATGCCTGAAACCTACCACAGGTTTGTCAAGGGCCTAACAAAAATTACAATTAATGATGTCTCTAAGCTAAAGACTTGATATTGCTAATACCAAAACCCAACCCTGCAGCCCTTCAATTCCAGTTGTCATTCTCTAAATCTAAGACTCACCTCCTCAACACAGCTGCAGATTTTAAGAAGCCTTCCCACACAAACGATGCTATGCACTTTCTGTCAAATTTATTCCCCTTGATTTCACCACCCAAAAACAATATCAGGTGATAAATATAAATTACAAAATTCCTCAATATCTACCACTCTCCATTTTCTTGTAGTTCATGTTACATGATTCAGACATGCCCTTGAACTATTCTGTATTTATTCCAACAGATTCAATTCTTATCTAACATTTCACAAATTTATGTTAATACCTGTATGACAATACAATAGTTGGTAGCTGCGTAACTCTAGATTTGTTAGCATAACTGTACAAGTTAAAATAACGGAATAAAGGACTGGTAGAAAATATCCATACATTATTTCAAAACCATAACACTTCTTTGTCAAGAAAATGACAGCAGACATGTGCATGAATCAGTAACTCTCCTGATGATGAAACTCAGTATAGAATCCCAAATACACAGAAATGAGAAGCTGGAGGGGGCTGCACTTCACAAGGAAGGGCCACATGTATAAACCGGTAGCGAGTGAAGTATTTATGCAAAGTGCAAACATGCCATCATCTGTGAACTTTGTCTGTTTAAACAAGGAATGAGGACCATATAAAACATTATTATGCAAAAATATGTATTAATATATTTTCTGAAATGGACTCTATATGCTCACAGATGAAAGGTCAAGAATGTGAACTGGAGACACAGTTTCAGTACCTTGACACTGACAGCCGCCAACAAGACAGAACAAATGTTATTGGAACAAACAATGCACAATTCAAAACAGGCTGCAACAATCATTCAAATAATTCCACACATGAGTCAAAACATGGTATAGCATGAAGAATCAACCTCTCTCTGTACAGATTTCCTTAGCATTTTATTTATAATGACATTGTCAACTTAGACTACTGATATATGTTGTAAAAGGCAGATGAATGAAAAATAAGTATAGATAACACACACAATGCCAGTCACTAAATGGGATATCCCAGATGGAGAAATTAAAAATCACAAAATGATCTTGTACATGTTATGCAATACCCACCATATCGTTTCTACCACAGAGTAGCACACGGTAATATAAACCACATTAACCCTTAACCTGCTTGCACCCACTACAGTGGGTGCTCGTATTAACCCTTATCCTGCTAACGTGGAGAAAATGGTGAGCTCCTAATAATGCCAGCAAATAGCAGATGGGATTTAATTCAGCGTTTAAAGGGTTAATGTTCCTGAATAAAACATAATTGTCTGAACATGTGATTGTAATCCCAATACATAAGTGGAATAACAAAAACCTACTTTTGTACGAACGGTCCTCCCATTGGACACCAGAAATTCACATGACTGGAATATTAATTCTTAGGCATGTTGTATGGCATTCAATACAGACACCTCAGCTGCAGTTATACTTGACTTTCGGCCAATTTACGTTCAAAATCCAGTCACTGAGTAGCACATATCAAGGCCTGCACATCCAACAAGAGCAACATAAAAGCAAACATCAACAACACACTTCATCTACAAAAATAAAATAAATTATTATTTAAAAACAGTAGCGGTGCAAATAGTATGCATAAGTATCAAAGCTGCTGACATTTCAAACAAAAATCATGCACGTGTTCTCTCATTCTGTGCTTGTGTTGATTCATTTGTTCATTTGTACTTACACCTTGAGAGTTGTCCCAGAGCATGCAATGGGCTGAGAACAATTGTAAAACGAGAAAAAAGATATAACAAATTATCAACAAATCATCATTACAACAAGACATGTATGTACGTATACATATGCTCTAAAAAATTAACATTTTTTTTAAATTTCAAATATACTATTCCTTTTACTCTTTTATAAATCTAAATTCTTCTGAAAGTCAAAACTGTTTTCACTCTCTGTTACTTTTTTTACAAGTTAAAGGAACTTAGCCTACAACCAAAACAAGATTGTTATATTATTCTGAGTACTTCTTTTACTTCCTCTTGATATCTCTCCAGACATGGTTAATAACTGGTGAATACAAGCAAAGCAAATTGGGAGTTAAGTAGAAGAACACATGAAAGGAATATCACCAGATTAAGATTTTAATTCATCAACCATTTATCATAATTGATTATTAGCTGACCAAGTAATGCTGAATTAATCTGTTAACAATAACACATTTTCCCATGTGAGATTTCAGAATCTCACAGTAGTGACTATGAAGATTAATGTCTTCTGGTGTGTAGCAGATGCTTATTCTGGCAGAAATTACCACTTCACAAAAACATGTTTCTTCCACTTTCAGGGTAGAAAAACAAGCTGTATGGCTCTTCTGCTGACCTGTAGATCTTGGTATTGAGTCCTGCTGCTTAATTATTGTGATGTTCAGTGCCACCTGCACCCCTCCCATTCTTGTCAATAATCTCTCAGGAGAAGAGGGATTGGGTATGTTGATAACATACAAAAGGCTGCATGTTTGGTAAAAGGAGGTTATTTAAATCTCATAACAAATCCACAGGTAGCAATGTAGCTAGAGAGCTGTCAGCCTTTCTGTTCTACCCTGAAGACGGATGCAACAGGTTATTCTGTAAATATCTACCATACTATACAATGACACATCAAATGAGACAGTAACCTTCATACATTTCATAAAAAATCATAGCTTATTTTATACTAAGTAAATATGAAAACATATAAAGAGTTGAGTGTGGATAATTTCCTATTAGGAAAGCAAACACAACATTAAGGATATCATGCTGACTTGGGTTAAGTTCTAGGTTAAATGCCAAGATAAATAACTGGCAATAGGTGATGGGAACACAACATTAAGGATATCATTCTGACTCAGGTACGTTTCAGGTTAAGCATAGGGATAAATACCTGTTAACAGAAAACAAACATAAAAACAGCACAACAGTATCATTAAAAGTACACAAGAACATGCTTTAATTTCATAATGCAAGACTGAATGCTGTACCTAGCTAATCCTTACAACTACATTATCTACTAATAAATATCAACTATTCCAGCCCCACAAATAGTGTGCAGAAGTGAAGCTTCTCTCTTTGAATTGTGATGTACATGGCATGAAAGTTCAGATTATCACGTATGTCCATGCCTGGAGAAACATTATTTGTACAATTCTGACATACAGAGTATATCTAAGACTGCACAAAGTAACTTGCAAATCCTATGCTGCAAGAAGGCACTTCACAGTTCTTATAAACAAGCACTTATAACAAAAACAAAGCAAACTACTATAACAGAACTAAAATTAAAGTAACTTACAAAAACATTCAACCAATCCAGGCAAGCTTGCTATAAAACAAATTCAACAATAAACACAGATCTAAGTTATAATATACAATGCATTTAACAATGGTATAAAGCCTGTATGATACTGTCCAAATGCACCTGGCCAATAGAATTCATTTGGACAAAATATTTGTATGCACAGCTCTGGATGCCTCACATGCTATTAAAATGCACTTAAAGATAGATGCTTTGCTTGGCCATAAACAAATAATTCTCTAAACATCACAATTAACACAACACTATTAGTGACTGACCTCTCTGAGTGGAGACTGTGTATTTACATGTATGCTAGGCACAATGGCCTGTCAACATATTACAAATATACCAGGCAATGCATGAACTGTGTACCAACAAATAGCAGATGTAGTAAACCTTACAGCTCCCATATTCAGTTAACCTTTCAAGGACCAAGGTTGCAATTACCAGTACAACCCAGTGGCCCAGGGTTAAATGACAAGACCAGTCCTACTAATGTGCGTTTTTGACACCTTTATTTGACAATGTGACACTCACCACTACATTCAGTAATGACTAAGTTGCCATTGGACCTTCAGAGATTAATATGAAGTACTAATGGTGGTCTGAGACCTGACATTTCATTCATCCAGATTAATCATATGGCCACAGTGCATTTGTGTATTTCGACCATAAAACCTCCCTGCTAAACTCAGCTCTCAAAAACTAGAGTGATGCCTAAAATTTAATTATGAACTTGTGTGTGCCCATTTGTGATGTAGCATTATATAAATGTCAAGCTGGCTAAATGAATGCAAACATTTACCTTACTGCTGGACAAGTGGATGTAATTAAACATAATAGTTCTGTTTTTCAACACAAACTCAATCTTGCAAGAAAACATGAAAGAAGGGAATTGCAACATGCAACAATCAAATCTTCAGCTTTCTTTTGAGACCTACTTATGACTTAACTTCCATGCTGTAAATGAGAGAAATGTATAAGGGTTTTATAAAATTCACTGTCAGAAACCCAAGTTCACATCAGTGATGTTACATGTTAACGTAATACCTTATTTTGTGCACTAAATGTGAAAATGTACATACAAATTACAATTAACTATCTGCCTTCAGTGTAGTTCGCATATTCAGGATAGCAGCCTGTCCTAGTGGCAGCATAATTCAAGGCACAAAGGCATGAAGATCCAAATTTTACCCACTGAAGAGATGGCCACATGTTTTCTTCACTGCCTTTCATTCTGATCATTACCATTATTGCTGCCACTAGGGGACCTTGCTATAGGTCTGTGCTTCCTTCCCACCTTACAGATAAAATAACAGCAACACTTACTGCTTAAGCATGTTTGCAAGCGTTGCCCAGGATTAAGAAGTAAGTAAGTAATTTTGGTAAAAATATTTTTATGTAAAAGAAATGTTAAGAACATATATTAACAGCACAGCTGTAAGAAAAACCTTGAATGTCAACAATCTTTTGCAGAATTTTTTCATGTTTTGTTTAACTTGAAGGACAAATTTAAAAGAGTAAAACACACTGATGGGAACGCCTCAGGATTACACCTACAATCTGATAATGAAGACAACAGTGTTAATAATTCATTCACCAACATGAAACACTGATAATTACATTAAAGATGAAAATTTACATATGGTTCATTCCCTGTTCCTCATAAACAATTTCACATATTTAACCAACATACAAAAAATGGGAATGACATAGCAATTTTGCCTCCAGCAATGAAACTCGCTATAAATGAGTATAAGGGACAAAAATAAAAAAGCTGGAACCAATTTGGCTTGTGGGAATTATGGTTCAATGCTACTTTCATAAAGACTGACAAGTTGAGAATATTAAATCAATGGGGGGCTACTACCCACTCACCAACAGAGTCAATGTTTACACATTATTTTTGAAGAGTGGATGGGATAAATTTAACCCCACGTATGACTACCAAAAGTCTTCCACTATAATTTTGTAAGAATATCTAGTCATAGACAGTAAAAATTTTAAAACTAACGCATTTCATAAAACATCCTACTTTTGGTAGAGGCCATATATGGTTTCAATAGAAGACCCATCATTATCAGAATTCTACAACTATGGCCAAAAAACAAAGATAATCTTTTAATAAAGTACATTACTAAAAACTCGACTAAGTGAGATCAGTTATACGAGGAATCATCTCTGACAACTTTCATAAGCGTGGAAACATGATAAAAGCTTAATTATTGACACACAAAAGTGTGTATTAGATGTACAATTACAATCTACAAGCACCAACATAGGCACATAACACATTACTGTTTTACTTTACAATAACAAAAATTTAGGAAACACAGAAAAGTGAAAATATATTAATTTTTCCATTATTACTACTACTACTACTCATTCATTCATTTATTCATTCATTCACCTACTAATGGTCTTTGGGAGAAAAATTATGTAATATACGAGTTCAGTAATTTGCTTTCAGAAAGTGCAGTATTAATCCTACAGCAAATTCCATACAGTTGATATTGGCACTTTGAAAAAAGTAAATTACAATAAAAAAAAATTCAGGTATCCTGCATTTATTAAGCAGAAATACACGTATGCACAAGATGTGTATAAACTCATACTCCCCATTCTATATAAGTGTATTTTATTGGTCTGCAAAATTATTTAACAAAGTTTGAAGTTTACGTATATTTTCTAACTTCAAAGGGCTTTATCTGAGAATGTAACAAAAATAAATCCCATAGTGAGATGTGAGGTTCTCAGAGAAGTGCTGCTGAAAATTCACGTCTTCTGGGATGTTACACCATATCAACTGGTAGTTCCTGACATTTGAAAGGAACCTGGGCCTTAAAAATCTTGGAGAACTATTTAATAATCAACATGGTATAATATCCCCAAAGACTCGAATCTTTGGATTCAGTATTATAACAATAACACCATCATCAATAACAATGACAACTCTCTTCACTGAAACCAGTTTATAAACAACTTTGCATGCAGGTATCTAAAGTAAAAAATCTGACTTCCCAAATTGGAGAGTAGAAATCACAGCAAATACATATAAATTTTTAAACTCAGTCACAAGAATTGGCAAAACACAAATAATTAACTAAAATCTATTCTGACATAATAGAAAGTAATAGTTTCAATTTACTGACAAATTAACAGAAAAAAGGGTTAGAAATAAAACCTAGTGAAAAATACTTAGGTATGCTCAGACACTTAAAACAATTTAACTGAACTACAAAACACATGCAGACATGCAAACTTAGCCAATCTTGTCAGCAGACATGCGCCATGCACTGGCAGCAGGCTGAGTGGTGGTGATATCCACTGTTCTGCGATGTGATACCACTCGCCGCCAAAGAGCCCCATAACTGTCCAGCATGCAGCATTACATACCACAAAAACAGTATTTTAACGGAATTGTTTAACAAAACTAAGTTATGGTATCAAAAAACATATCTTAGCAAGCTTCTACAGAGACGGGATTCACAGGCAATTGTCTCTGAACCAACATTAGAAACATTATAACAAAAACTATTTTCTCAAAACAATTATCTGTTAACACTCAATACTACACAAATATGTAACACCTCAGAAAGTAAGTGGAAATAAAATTAAATGACTGAAACTAACATGCTTTATAAACTCACAGGTTTAATGAAGGCATTTAAATGCATATGACTGAATATGTAATATATGTGTATATACATGAAATACAAAGAAATTACTCACAGAAGTATGCATTGATTAGACAATGTCTCTCACATTGAGAAGGGATTTCAATTCAGTATTATTTCCTGTAAACTAGCAATGCACAGAGAAATGCAATGAACTTAATCTACTAGTGTGTTATAGAGTATGCGATCAGGCGCTTAAATGTGCAGGCAGTGGCTGTCCTCATAGATTGAGTCACTTTCTCTGTGACACGAAATTTATTATCTCTTTGCTCTTCCTCATCTAAATAAAAATAACATTAGCTGGATTTCAACTTAGAACAATTTAAAAACTACTAGAGAATCCCTGATTACTTAGAGACCTAGTCATGATTCATCCCTGTAACTCTATACACTGAAGTGTTAAAAATAAACATTTTGTCAGCAGAAGTCATGTGAACTGACACATGTATGTTATCCCATTATGACACAGAGGGTGTCCTGACTTAAAAACACCAGCACTTGTGAATGTGGTCCCATAATCCCACTACAATATTCATAAAAATCAAAAGTTTCAATAACTTCACACCGTTCAACTCATTTTATGTACAATATTTACAACTATATACATGATTGGTTTGGTATGGGATATCAGTGTTACTGTGTAAGAGCAGAGTTGTTTCACCCTACACTGACTTAAGGAATTAACTCTGTTCTGACCTATGAACAAACTGACTTACAAACACAATGCAGGGGCTCATTGTGCACTTAAATAAACATGATTAATAGTTAAATGCAAATCACTATCTTCTTAACCCATAAGCCTGAGTTGTGTGACCTGTATAAACCTGCAGGTCTGAATGAAATGCACAAACTAAAATATAAATACTTAGAAACTTCTGCTGTTTCACATCTACTCTCACGTGTATGTTTTACTTCCAACTGGAGGAGAGAAATTAGGAATGTGTGCAATTTATTCCTAGGGGCAGAATACACATATAAAAAATCAACATTAAATTTGAAACTGAACCTTACAGAAAGTAGAAGCCAAAATAGCTCAGGGAGTATAGTGACTAGACTATGGACTGGATCACCGACGATCTGTAGTCTGACTCCTGGCAGGGGCAAGAGATTTCTCTCTTTTTCAAAGGCTCCATACCAGCTTTGGGAGCTACCCAGTCTCCTGTCCAGTAAGTATAATGGGCTCTTTCCCCAACACTAATGCTATTCAGGTGTGAAGCTGACTGTTCACCTCTGTCTACTGCCCAAGTTAAGAACAGAAGGAGCCAGACCTCCATTCTCCCATATGCCTTATGGCAGTCTTAATAAACAGTGCAAAAGAACAACCTTTGCTTTACAGATTTATTAATTACATTTTGTTATTTTGATTAGCAGCCTTAATATTCTTCATTCCAACTTTCCAGGAACGTGCTTAAAATTATGACAGATACAAAAGAAGGTTAGGTAATTCTGAAGCTTGTATAATGTCCTTATGAAAAACAAAATGACATAATTTGTAAAGCCTGAATGGTGTCCACATTTAAACAGAAAATTCCTTGACCAAATCGGGTGAATTTGTTACATAATGAAACATATGGAGCTCATAATGAATTCTTTTAAAGTGCAGGCTTGAAAGATTTATGAGGACAACTTTAAAAACCTGTAGCACTTAATAATTAATTTCCTTCTTTTGATGAAGGGTTTGCTGGTTTGTGCCTTTTACAATCATACAACATTCATAATGTCATGCAACTAAACATCAAATGACAGTTCAATCACCAAAAGGCAGGCAAAGGATTAGCAATTGTGCACAGTACATACCAATGACAAGCACAAATCAACAAATTAGATGTTGAAAAGAGACAGAAGAAATGCATTCATAAGACATGCAGAATAAATGGTATCCCTTCACTTCATGTCCTCTTTAGTAAAAAGCCATGAAAATGTTACCTTTACAGGAAAATACCAGCACTAGCACAAATTATAGAGATGAAAGAGAAAGCTCTGCATGCTGATAGTCCATAACATACGAAAAATGTGTGAAGGACCGGAAAAACTAGATTAAACACTTCCCAGACTGGCACATGTATATGTCATACTGACCATAAAATGTTACAGACATAAGACAGAAAACACTAGATGCTGACAGTCCAGAACACATGCAAACTGCATGAAGAAACAGGAGAAACAAGATTAAACATGTTCTCATATTGGCATATGTATATGTCAAACTGTCCATCAAATTCTTCAATCATATACACTTTGCAAATACTCGAACATTCTCTAAACATAGTGTTGAACAAGAATGTGATATATTTACTTCTTTTAGTTAATTTTCAAAAAAACACTAGTACACAAATTTCATAACAAATGAACATTCACGTTCAGCATAGCAGATTAACGAACACAGTGCTGCAGAAAATAACACATCGGACTATCATCAATGGTGGAAAGGGCAAGTCAACAAACAAAACCTAAGTATTATACATTAAACGTTCTACAAATAATAAAACCTGATGATAGATAATGATGTTGCACAGTCCTCGACACACTATGACTGGGATTTTTAGCTCCATCACCACCCCTATTAAAACTTAGCAGCACAGACCTACACCAGACTAAACATGTGCTTTTTATTTTGTGTGCTGAGAGCCATTAATGAAGAAAACTGTGATGTACAGTATTATGGTGAACAGTACTGTGACGTACAGTATTGTGGTGTACAGTACTGTGATGTACAGTACTGTGACATACAGTATTATGGTGTACAGTACTGTGATGTACAGTACTGTGACGTACAGTATTATGGTGTACAGTACTGTGATGTACAGTACTGTGACGTACAGTATCGTGGTGTACAGTACTGTGACATACAGTATTGTGGTGCACAGTACTGTGACGTACAGTATTGTGGTGTACAGTACTGTGATGTACAGTACTGTGGTGTACAGTACTGTGATGTACAGTACTGTGGCATACAGTACTGTGACGTACAGTACTGTGGTGTACAGTACTGTGACGTACAGTAGTGTGGTGTACAGTACTGTGACGTACAGTACTGTGGTGTACAGTACTGTGGTGTACAGTACTATGACGTACAGTATTGTGGTGTACAGTACTGTGACGTACAGTATTGTGGTGTACAGTATTGTGATGTACAGTACAGTGACGTACAGTATTATGGTGTACAGTACTGTGATGTACAGTATTGTGGTGTACAGTACTGTGATGTACAGTACTGTGACGTACAGTATTATGGTGTACAGTACTGTGACGTACAGTATCGTGGTGTACAGTACTGTGACATACAGTATTGTGGTGTACAGTATTGTGGTGTACAGTACTGTGACATACAGTATTATGGTGTACAGTACTGTGACGTACAGTACTGTGACATACAGTATTGTGATGTACAGTACTGTGACATACAGTATTGTGGTGTACAGTACTGTGATGTACAGTACTGTGATGTACAGTACTGTGACGTACAGTATTGTGGTGTACAGTACTGTGATGTACAGTATTGTGGTGTACAGTACTATGATGTACAGTATTGTGGTGTACAGTACTGTGATGTACAGTATTGTGGTGTACAGTACTATGATGTACAGTACTGTGATGTACAGTACTGTGACGTACAGTATTGTGGTGTACAGTACTGTGATGTACAGTATTGTGGTGTACAGTACTGTAATGTATAGTATCGTGGTGTACAGTACTGTGATGTACAGTATCATGGTGTACAGTACTGTGATGTACAGTATTGTGGTGTACAGTACTGTGATGTACAGTATTATAGTGTACAGTACTGTGATGTACAGTATTGTGGTGTGCAGTACTGTGATGTGCAGTATTATGGTGTACAGTACTGTGATGTGCAGTATTATGGTGTACAGCACTGTGATGTACAGTATTATGGTGTACAGTACTGTGATGTACAGTAATGTGGTGTACAGTACTGTGACATACAGTACTGTGGTGTACAGTACTGTGACATACAATACTGTGATGTACAGTATTGTGGTGTACAGTAATGTGGTGTACAGTACTGTGACATACAGTACTGTGGTGTACAGTACTGTGACATACAATACTGTGATGTACAGTATTGTGGTGTACAGTACTGTGGTGTACAGTACTGTGACATACAGTACTGTGATGTACAGTATTGTGGTGTGCAGTACTGTGATGTACAGTATTGTGGTGTACAGTACTGTGATGTACAGTATTGTGGTGTACAGTACTGTGATGTACAGTATTGTGGTGTACAGTACTGTGATGTACAGTATTGTGGTGTATGGTACTGTGATGTACAGTATTATGGTGTACAGTACTGTGATGTACAGTATTGTGGTGTACAGTACTGTGATGTACAGTACTGTGGTGTACAGTATTGTGATGTACAGTACTGTGATGTACAGTATTGTGATGTACAGTACTGTAATGTACAGTACTGTGATGTACAGTATTGTGATGTACAGTACTGTAATGTACAGTATTCTCCTACTGCTATTATGGAACTTAAATAAAAGAGAATGACTGTCACAGTTGGGAGGGTAGCGATCCTGTTATATAGTCACACAAAGTTACAGGATAAAAACAAACATCCCAACTGAGGTTTCCCATTGGTCTCCCCAGTTCTCCCAGGCAAACCGTAGGATAGGACCTTAAATTGGGTAACAATCAGGGGTGCATAAGTTTTCCAAAAATGTATGAGCCACCTCAAAATTCTAGGTGCCAGAAAGTTCCATCATGATGATTCACAAATAGGTCCATCGTACGAAATGTAGTCACTATAGTGACCTGGCACCCGGGATTTGTGCACCCCTGGTCAATGTTATTATGGTTTACATCCTTTCCAATTCATTATTTACTAATCATTCCACTATTCAGTGTTATACAGTCAGAGCAAATGACAGCACTGTTAAATGAAATACATCCAAAATTAATTAAAGAATCTACAAACAGCTGGACATATAGCTCAGATATGGAAAACAATAATTATATGCCCAGTACTGGTATAGAAGTCTTTTGTTTGAATTACTTCAATTAATGGCGCTGAACTCTCTATTGTAAAGTATTAATTGCGAAACAGAAGTCATTATGCCAAAATGTACAGGTCATTACCGAATTATTTGCATTTCCACTCCCATAATACAGAGCCAAATGTAGCGTCCTATATCTTATTAATCAGTAACAACTAGTCTCTACACTGACATTTAATTCCACCAATTTTTCTGTAAATGTGGTCCAGGTTATTAGTGTCACACCTAACTAACCTCTACACCATCAGTGAGTTCCACAAACTTTCTGTAAACTGGTCCAGGCTATTCATTTCAAATCTTCAAGAAATTATTAAAAACAGCACGTGTTATTATTGGATGTTTTAAACATATAAAAGTGCGTCCAATTACCTGAATCATTAGACAAAACAAAACAACAATTTATGCTCTTATTAAAAGTAGGCACTACACCTGTGGCCGAGATAACTAGTCAGGCACCCCCACCCACCCACACCAGTGACTTGACAATGAGGGTGCTCCAATAATTATCAGCTAAGGCAGTCCCATATCTCATAACAGGTCACAGAATACTGTATTCTGACAGAAGAATGGAATCTAACCAGAAAAAAAACCCCACACCAAATTTTTCATTTTGAAAGTTTGCCCCCCCCCCCCCCCCCCCCCCCCCC
>Ga0268261_10001932_pt1 | contig 14664 bp, 9 predicted proteins | sample TergutNc150P1_FD_190353 | JGI IMG/M metagenome (GOLD analysis project Ga0268261, IMG submission 190353) | Nasutitermes corniger P1 segment gut microbial community from laboratory colony in Florida, USA - Nc150 P1 (SPAdes) (version 2) | ecosystem: Host-associated > Arthropoda: Insects > Digestive... | reverse complement strand
CCCCCCTTCACTATCAGATTGCTGTCTGAGTATTCTGGAGGGAATTTTGCTCCTGCTGACCTTATCATAATGATTGTGTAACTAATGGGCATGGTTTCTGTCCTGTTGTAATTCCATGTTATGTACCTGAGGTGTGTGGCTAAATTCAGAAGTAAACTGGTGGCTTGTTATATGTGTAGCACAGCATGTTAGAAGTCTTGCATCACAACTGAAGTGTCTTATGCCCTGTGGGCCAAACTGAACCATAAAAACATTCACATAACTGTTTATGTCTTACAGATATAGTTCATATTGTCATAGCAGGATATGACAAATTGTTTTTATGCTTAACATCACAGTGAATTATTTCACAAAAGTGTAGATGTCTGTGAAAACATCTTAACTCATTAATAAGCTTTTACTGCCTTCCACTGTAATGAAATTTCGTTGTAACAAACATAATCTGTCCCACAAAAGTGTCATACTGTGATTTTTACTGTAGTAACTTCTGCAAGTTGTGTCATGGTTAAAAAAATGAATTTCTCGTATGAAACAGCAGCAACAGGTACAGGACTATTTGCAATTTCCATTTTCTTCCATAGGGTCTACAAGCTCAGCATACTTCACTGAAAACCAAAATGGTCAATAGTGTGGTGTGTTGATTTGACTTGGTTCATTAATCCACATAATGAAGGACTGTAGAATCTATGTGGCAGCTCACAACACTGTCACATTAAGATATGCACGCTCTAATCCTTCAGGACCTGAACAGAGCATGCTTGAAATGCATTTTTCTCTATTCCATGCTACTGGATCATTACCAACCGTGCATTGTGATGTAATTATGCAACATAAACGAATGAAATGCGCACTTTTCAAATTAATACTTTAATTCAATTTTTGACATCTTCCACATGTTTCAAACCGTCCTGAGAATAAACCCACGAGGTTCAAAACATGCAGAAGATGTCAAAAATTGAAAAATTTAATTAAAGCATTAATTTGAAAAGTGTGTATTTTGTTGGTTCATGTTGCATAAGAATATTCTGACATTATGGCCAAAGAAAACAGACTTTCCCCTGTTGATCCTTATCACCCTATTGTTTGATGATAGTTGTAAAGGCAAAAAAGGCACATGCCCCTCAGATCTGGCCGTAGTAATGTCAGGAAGACATAACACCCATCTTGTTACCTTTCCAAGCATGTCAGTAGCTCACTAACTACTGGCATTCTTTTAGCACCCCTTTGTGTTCTCCTTCACACTGATGCACCTCCATAACTTCAACATCTGCAGCTTGATGTATCTCAGCTTCAGTAACATCTCCAATGGGTCTCAGTGGACTGGCCCTCACAGTCTGCAAACAAACTTACACATACAGTTACAGGTACATACAACAATTTCATATTTTATCTATCACTGCTGCAGCATGCCTCATACCTCTGACTGTTTGTTTTTAAAACAAAGACTATGCCATGTCAAACAACACAACAGAACTTTACTTGGTCTTGTAGCAGCAATTCTGAACTGGGGGGACACACATCACAACAGGTCAAACATGAACCCCGTACAAGTATACACAGCATATAATTTTCAGCGGTAATAGTAGTTCGTTCGTTACGTACTAATTAAAAACGTTTTCTTTTGTGCGTGCACATCATTAAATTTACTCAGTTTCTTCAAATGACTAAGAATTCCAAAACCTTACCTTTTTTGCTTCTTCCGGATGCAAACTTAAACCCTGATTTCCAAAAGCGCATTGCTGTTGCAGAACCTTCCAAGCAACGACCACGTGTCGCTTAAAAATTGATCCTTGTAGAACACCGTGTTCCGGTAGACTTGCGTACCATTGAGGCACGACTGTAGCGCCACACTCGGCAGACTGCGACATCGTTGCACTCCTTTTCCAAGTAGGTCCCGTTCGCAGATACGTACAAACATGATCCGTGACTGCTGGAATCTACCGAGAATCAAATACTACAGACAACTACTTCGTAGCACCGAATACAGGGAACTCCTTACGGAAATGGTACGGTAGTTACACGGTAGACGGGCAGAACTTAACGTACTTAACCCGAAAGGAGAGCCGCTTTTTGAAGTGCGCACTCGAGTTGGTTCTCGATAGTCTCTCTTTCAAACATTCTACTACTCATGGATCACAGGTTAGTGTTATAACCACAGATTATGTATAATACACAGTTAGTGAAACAGACCGCAGCGCAAGTTTCAAAAATTTAGGCGGCGGTGCATGAAATGAAGGTAGCTCAGGGTGTAATAACTGGGGATAAATTTTAACTTAACGAGGGTGCGTGGCCGTGTGGTGTATGTTTCAAGCTGCATGATTGGCATATGCTGATTCATGCGTTATCTACGTGTTGTGCAGCCTCATCTGCCTTGAATTTGTCAAACAGTCTTTACTGTCAGGAAGGCTACACTTCTTACTTCAAGACTCTGTGTAGTAGTTGTGTAATCGCAAAACCTTGTGCGCAACACAGAACCACTAACTTTGTTGGTGTCACCTTCCAGCCCTTTCCATCTTTTGAGCAGGGGTCACTTGAACTACACCAGGAATTTCTCACTTGTTGGAGCACTGACCATAATGCCTCTCCACATCTTGTCTTTGTTTTTCCTGATATACCGAATCGTTGATTTGTTTACACCATAATGGTGTCTGACCACAGCGATACTCATTCCAATGTTTAACTTATCCAATACCTTCAACTTCTCTAAGAGATGTAAAGCTTCCCTTTTCTTTTTATAGTTAGGCCCTTTGTCAGCAAATACATCACGCTTTTCATACAATCAAAATGTGGCAGCAACAGTTGTTTGTAAAAACTGTGGCAATTACCCTCAAAGTACATTCCATATTGTATAATAGGAGAGTGATGGGCAAATGTGGCTTCCTCTGTACCACTCTGTGCCTTTGGTAGCACAACAATAAAGAAGCGAGGGACCTACATCACAGTGCCTGAGGATTGTCACAAATGTGCTTCCATGAATATGAAAATCCCAATGTAGAAACCCGCAAACAAGGTGGGTTCACTATGCTCAGAGTTTTTTACTGCACTGAATCCAGACAGCACCATTGTGTATTATGATATCGAACACATTATGTAAATGTAGAAGTGTAGCACTCTAATGCATAGGCAACCATTTCAAATTCTTATGGCTAAGATATATTAAGTGTTGTCATACTACAGCACTCTTAAAGCTGAGAGAAATAAGAGACAATTGTAAATAATAATATATTTTACTTTCTTCTTGAACAGAAATACTGCTGTACCATCACAGATTTGTTTCTCAATGTACATTTCTTTCAGACAGTTGAGGCTTATGAATTCTTATTGCAAAGCTGCTTTACCATCAGTAGTATAATAAAGCAGGTAAAATACTATATGCACTGGTACATTTACATGTCTGTGCAATCTTACATTCACATTTATGTATAGTTATTCACAAACAGATTTTTGGTGATTATCGTGCATAAATATATATGGAAATATGTGAACAAAAAATTCTGAATATGTTTGCATATACGCATGTTGTCAGTCCAAAAGCTATTACTCCATAATCCAGTTTTCTTTCAGTCTAACCAGTTTACTCAACTGTTGACTGTTGCACACACATGTTCAGGTAATGTCACAGCAAGAAACAGCAGAAGTGTGTGCAGACATCGTATGATCATTTTTTCTTAATGACAAAGAGGTACTGTGAATGTACTCTTAGAATTATAGGATAAAAATAATCTATTGCTCATTTGAAGTGTCACTATATTATTTTATATTATTGTTGCATATCATAGAATGCAATAATGACGTCTTCTGTTAACAACAGGTGCACGAAGATTTCTGGGTTGGCTATATCAACACATAACAAGAGAGGCAAAATACATATAAACTTCAGATTGAGTCATGTTTGAGTTAACTGTTGTTGCCGCAGAAAAGCAATAAATATTACATATTCTGATTGTGTGTCTGTAGCCTTAATTATCCAGCATGCAATGTTTATGTCCCATATTTATTGATATCTGTGTCTTCTCTGGCTCAATCATATTTTTCCACAGTATCCCATAAATGGCATGATTTTGGAAGAAAGTTATTGAACACAAAATGTGTGTTTTGATTTTCTGTACAACTTTTGTCTAAAACATTTCACATTTTAAGAAGAATTGAACAAGATATTATCATAATGTGCATAGGTCATAACATAAAGTACCAGTTATTCTTGTCAGATTTCAATCAAACTTGAATTTTCTTGACAGATTTTAAAAAAATACTGAAATATCAAATTTCATGAAAATCCATTCTTTGGGAGCTGAGCTGTTCCATGTGGACTGATGGACAGACAGACATGACAAAGCTAAGAGTCACTTTTCACAATTTTTTGTATGTGCTGAAAGTGGTGACTTGACTTCTATACAACACTTTTTTTTGTGTTTAGCCATGTACTGATGGACAGAACTCACAGAGATGTTGGGAAGGTCTGTGAATCTAGTTTGTATATATGTTACTGCTTTTTGCACTTTTTTTATTTCATAATGCCATTCATTCCTAAGATTTATATATTCTCAATGGTAGATGAATGATATATTATTATGGAGCACTGATGTAGTGATAATGAGAAGGGAAACCTGAAGGGCTCAAAAAAAAAAAAAAAGTACTGCCCCTCTGGCCACTTTGTCCACCTCAAACACTGCATAGTCTGGCCTGGGATGAAACACTTGCCTCTGCCAAAGCCATGGCACAGCCTGTGTACCCAATATTCTGGGTGATATTCATCATTGTTTTATCAGATTTTGCAGATCTCTGTAAGTGATATGCGTTATGGTTGTAAAGTTTAATGCTTTCTTATCCACTGCATAAGATGGATACGAGTAGTCGGTGTCATAATTTAGCCACTTTATTTTTGTAGACAATTTCTGTGCTTCACGCTAGATATGAGGGGCACGCGGTAGCGCAGTTGGTTGAGGCACTATGCTACAAGCCAGAAGGTCGCGGGTTCGATTCCCGATGGTGTCATTGGACTTTTTCATTGACATAATCCTTCTGGCCGCACTATGGCCCTGGGGTTGGCTCAGCCTCTAACAGAAATGAGTACCAGGAATATTTCCTGGGGGTAAAGGCGGCCGGTGCGTAGGGCTGACAACCTTACCACCTTCATGTGCCAATTGTCTTGAAATCTGGGAACCTCAACCTCCTGGAAACCTCAGGGCCTGTCCAGTTCTGTAATGGGATTGCTTTACCTTTACCTTATGCTAGATATGAGCCATATTCTCATAAGTAGTACACACTAGGGTCTGACCATCATCAACTTTTTCACTCTAGAAGCCACACAACAAAAGTGTGGATTGTGAATTTATAATGGGGGTAATTTACCAAGTCTCATTCATTTATGCGCTTAGTCAGAAATAAGAATAATTAGTCAGGATTTGAACTGAGTATGTCCTCAATAAAAATCTAACCCAACCTCCTCAGTAGGTGAAATACATTTGTAGAAAGCAGTTGTAGTGTTGCTGATATGTATATTCGTAATTTGGATAGAAGGAAGCCACAGATTTAATGGTGTTCTTCAGTTCTGGGAAGAACTGATCACAGGACTCTTAGACAAGGACCATAAAACTGAATGGGGCACTCTGTGGCGCTCTTGCACTGATGGAATACAAGCTAGCTTGTTTCAAAGCAACTTATATTTAGGTAAAAGTTTTGATGAAAATTTGGTCACTAAAGATATTATATTATATGTTTTCTTCTGGGTAATTCCCCAGCATCTGAATTCAGACACTGGGGAATTACCCAGAAGAAAACATACAACATACAGAACATGGAGAAAGTTTGAAATCAAGAATATATATATTAGTAAAATATGTATCCTTTAATGAATACTGTTCTGAGACCCAATCTATATGCCTTCAGAATTATCTTAATTTATGCTCAAGAAGGTGGGATCACTCCATATACTTTATGATAATGGATGAGTTGATGCAGTTTGAGAAACTCAGTTGAGTTCACTTTTATTAACGCAACTGTCAGGGAATGTGGAAGAATTTTCTTAGAAGTTTGGTGTGAAGAAATTAACTTGGGCCTAGGCTGCCTCATTGTTGAGGTAAATATTCATTTATGTAATGCAGTTTGTTGCATGCTTGATTAATTCATTACAATAGTGTCAGTTTCTAACGTATGCTGGATTCACTGTGCTTTGCTTTTGCAGATTGTCATCTGCAGCAGTTCTATGGCCATTATGTTCCTTCTGCTATTAAATCAGAGCTTGCATGTTTTTACTTATCCACTGTTATTTTGTCATTGTAAAACAAAGACAGCAAGAATGTTACAGAACTGTACAAGGAAGTTTAATATTTGACATTCATGGTTCCGTGCATCGTAATACAATTCTTATAAAATGACTAACAAGATGCAACTGTGTAGGATAATTTATTATTCCCTTGTTGCTTGGTTATTTGAGCAACCAAGTAACAAGGGAATAATAAATTATCCTACACAGTTGCATGGGTCACGTGGTAGCACATTTGGTTGAGGCACTGCGCTACAAGCCGGAAGGTCGCGGGTTCGATTCCCGATGGTGTCATTGGATTTTTTCATTGACATAATCCTTCCGGCTACACTATGGCCCTGGGGTCGACTCAGCCTCTAACAGAAATGAGTACCAGGCATGTCTCCTGGGGTAAAGGCGGCTGGTGTGTAGGGCTGAAAACCTTACCACCTTCATGTGCCGAGTGTCTTGAAATGTGGGAACCTCAGCCTCCTGGAACCCTCAGGGCCTCTCCAGGCCTGTAATGGGATTGCTTTACCTTTTACACAGTTGCATCTTGTTTGTCATTTTATAAGAAGTTTAATATTGTTCATTCTGGGCATATGTTGGTATGTACGAATGTAAAAGGAAGGTCTAAATTCAGTTAATTCAACACATATAAACTTCCAGATGAAGCAAGCTCTGTGTTGTAGTCCATTAGCTGAAGCCCAGCTGATTGTCCAGAGGGTCCATCACCTTCGGCAAGGCACGAAACACAAAGGCACACTGAACCTTACACACATGATCACCCAGCACTGCTGCATGGCTGAATAATCTTGCCAAATTGAAACAGTTTCCAATCTTCAGTGACTGGCATATAGGCTGAAACAGAAGCAATATAGGGACACTTGAAACTGCACAATTTATGTAATGTAACTTACTCCATTGACAAAAGTCCTACTTCAGAAACTACAAGTAGAAGACCTTCAGTTTGATCAAGAAATGCCTCTCCTTTCATAGATCTTAAAGATGCATTACCCTCTTTACAAGAGTCCACCACTGGTCATCATCTGCAGCCAGATGAATCCAGTCAACCTCCTTACACTTTGTTGCTTAACATTTATTACAGTATCTTTCCACCTGTGTCAAGGTTTCACAAATGGTCTCTTCCATTCAGTTGTTCTGAGAACAATTTTTTATGGTTTTGTCACCTCTTGTGTAAATCAACATGTCCCTTCTGTCATTTTGTTCTTGATTGTATCATCCAAATGCCATTTGCTGTAGAGTCAGAATTATGATATACCTGATTATGTGGTTTTTATCCATCATGTTACTTCGTCTTTCATAGTCAAATATTCTCCTTAGGACTTTGTTCTTAAACACCCTCTGTCTCTGCTCTTCTGTTACAATGAATCCTTCCAATATGGTGAAGGACTAAGTTTTCTTATTTAATGAAATTATTTCAGACACAGTTATTTTTATTCTTATTTGATATAGGATTTTTGTTAGATTTTTACATATGCTACATTATTCTGTAGTTAAGTGATATGAAAGGAGTTATTTATAGGTTTCAAATAACATACGGCAGCGTGAATAAAAATTAGCAAAGTTTTCTACTGTTGATTTTTCAAGCAGAGACTATAATTTAGGTGAATAAGAGTTCCATTAACACCAAACGCATAAAGGAGTTGCAAGAGTAAAATTTCCTTGAAGGTGCTTAAAAGACATTCAATAAAAATTAATTTTTGCTAAATTGTAGTTGTAAAAGCTTAACATTTCCCAAGTTTGCCCCAGAGGTGCCTTGAATAAAAGACCAACTGATAACATGTTACAGATTAGTAGCACATACGAATGTCTGTGCACATAAATGTTGCAGTGAGTAGTCATTGTCAGAAAGAATATTATCAGAAATTGCACAAGTTTGGTTAAGAAAGTATTCTTTGAATAGCTGAGCAGTTTCAGGGCACACAACTTGGACAACAGGAGGAGATATGACTTCAGAGTTAAATATATATTTCTCATTACTTTTTTTAAGTGATTCCAAATCTTTGATCGAATTCACAGAAGACATAGCATTACTGCTGCAAACAGTATCATATATATTTTACTTCCTAAAGTAATTATTAATGAATGACATTGCATATTCCTAGTGCAAATGGAGCCATGCACTGCACTTGTGTCCCAGTAAAATACCACCAAAAAACCCAAAATACCCATTTAGACTATCCAGGTACTCTCCAAGCGTGCACTCACCCCTTCGGTTGTGCATGTGCACATGACGCAAGGTGATATCCTTTCTGCTGACCCCACATGGATTGTTGTATGTCCAACTGTGCAGGACAGGCGTTCCTTCCACAGCTCCAAGTCGAGAGAAGGGATGCTGTTACATGGCACTCTTGGGTTCCTGGTACACACATCATATTACACTGTTTACAAGATATGCAACAAGCATGAGGTCTGAAGTTACTGCAAAACCTTATACTTACAAGAAGGGATCTGAGAGGTCCAGAAGTGAGCGTTGGATCTTGCTAACATTGTCACAGTCGTCACACACAAGTCGAGATAAGGTTACCTTACGGATATCTGCCAGCTGGGCTTCTGTAAATCGCACCAGTGGGTCATCATTTTCATACCTGTATGGACATAGAACTCAGTGTGTCAACTCAGCACATGGAGAAAAGTCCTAAAGAAGCTAAGGTGTGTTCACCTACTCAAAAAATTCCCTGCCTTAAATGAAACAAAGATTTGTTATCATGTTTACATCACACCCCTTGACCCTATCCTCAACCAGATGAATCCAATTTACACCAGCAGACACTGTTTCTTTAATACTGTAGCTATTTTCCCTCACCTGGTCCACAGTGAAGTCTCCCAAATTCTCTTTTCCCTTCAGGTTTTCTGACACAAACTTTGTGCACAATTCTCAGCCCTTTCACACATGCAACATGCTACTGCATTTTATTATCCTAGCTGTTATTGCATTAACAATATTTGGTGAAGAATACAACTTATGAAGCTCCTCAGTGTGTAGTTCCTCCACTGTCCTAACAATACCAGCATCGTAGATCTAAATACACTCCTCTTGCAACTTGTTCCCAAAAAAACATCCTAATTTTACAATCTTCCCTTAGGATGAGCAACCTAGTTTCACACCCATACAAAACAACATGAGATTTAATATATACTTGTATATTATTCTGAGGAGCTTCTTCTCAAGTGAACATCAGGTGTGGCCATATTCTTCAAGATCTTTGGGTGTAAAAACGATGTAATCAGACTGTGCCTAAAGAAGGAATTTGTAAAGGCAAAAAAGTAACATTAGAATATGCGTGAATTCAGGCTTCTACCGCGATGTAAATGGGATATGTGCTGTTCTAGGATTTTACACAGTGAGGAGTGGTAATTCAGTACCGACGTTTTGGGACAACCTATCAGTCCTATCTTCAAGGGACGGATTGTCCCGAAATGGCAGTACAGAATTACCATTCTGCATTGCATAAAATCTGAAGAGTGCAGATAATGTCATAATATGATTTCAGATTACATACATAAGACACAGTAGCCAACAAGAACAGAAAAGGACGGTAAATTCACAGAGAGGACAGAAAAAAATACTGAATATTGAAAAATAAAATACTTATATAAACAGAGAGGACATCTTAAAAACAGTGTGTTTTCATAAAGGTATTTAAAACAAGATGCAAGCACATGTAACTTTTGATGAATATATGTTCATGTGAGGTTCTATACACTGAGTAAGGTTAAGTTAGAAAATATTAAATTGTGAACTCCTGAATATGTCTGAACCTTGGACAGAATGTGTATGATATGGTGAAAAGCCATTAAAATTCTAGAACGTTACATGTATAGATCATCAGGTATACTTACCAGAATCTGTCACATCTTCGGAGAAGCCTGAATTGATGACCAATGATGCAAGCAAATGTTGGACCAATGATACCTCCTACAAGAGGTGTCTCAGCTAGACCTCCAGGGAACAAGTCGATGTCATCCACATGGGCGTAAAGCCGGCGTAGTCGCTCCACCAAGGGAAACGAAATCTCTCGTTTCAGGTCATCGAAATCTCTTGCCCGTGTCAGATTGCACCAGGCACGGTACTCATTGTAGCCAGGGATGCCATGGTCCCGAGCTGGAAGAATATGGTTGCTGAAAAACTGATCCTCAGCGCCATGTACATGTCAGATTGACATAAATTCTCAGAAGCTTACAAATCTCAAGTGAAACTCAGTTTGTCTTTTTATGATGTGACATAGGCTGAGAGTGTTTGAGAACATAGTGCTGATGAGAATGCTTGAGCCTAAGAGGGAGAAGGTAACATGATGGTGGAGAAAAAAACATAATGAAGAACTTCATGGCCAATGTATGCTCTTTGTCAGGTATTAGGTAATTACTTCAAGATAGATGAGATGGATAGATCTTATAACATGCATATGGGAGATGAGAAATGCACACACAAAATTCTAGTTTAGAAAACTTAAGTGAAGCATCCACTTGAGAGATGTAGGCATAGATGGAATGATAATATTAAATTGGATATAATGGAAGTATGATATGAGATTTTGGGCTGGATTCAACTGGATTTGAACAGAAACCATTTGTAAGTTCTTATGAATTTGATGCAGAACATGTGATTAATAAGAATGGGAGTTTCACAGTGCTGAAGATTCATATTGGTCTTTTGGTGACACCATGTGGTTGGTTAGGTATGTAGCAGCATACCAGACTGTTGGCCCATAACCCAGAAAATCACAATATGGACAGTATTAACCTTAATTAAAAGATGAAGAAATTTTGACCAGTTGAATGACAAGTATTCTTTGTGGAGGTAGTCAATTGTGATTTTTAGTTTTAATGAAAGGATTACTAACTAATCATCTCTCACATATTAGTCTGTTATTAGGCCAAAGTAGCACAAGTATACAAATTTTATGGTGTACATTATTGCTTGTATTGTACCATACGTAGACACGCATAACATGTGACAGACCAAACAAAAGAGTACAGTCATCTTCCATGACTGGCAATAAACAGCAAGCAAAAGACATTATCAATTACAATACTGACTTATTGGTGTCATCTGTCAGTTTATCTGCTTGCAGGTGTTGAAAATCTGGAGGGCTGATTATGTAATGTGTGTAGGCAAATGTTTACAAATGTTGCACTACCATTTGTAACAGTTTACTATATACTTAAAGGTTTGAATATTGTAGTGATTGCAAGTAAAATAGTTATCTCTAAACATTAATTCATTATGACAGTACGTGTGCATTGACGATGGCTGAAGTAGCATGTAAAACTGAAATGTGTATGTATGTATGTAGGTAATGTAGAGAATGAAGCCATAATTCAGACATTCTTGATGTACTATTTTATTGCATAAAACACACATTTGGAGTACTGGCATTCTTGTCCTTCTTTTGTGGGAACTTGGCAGGCCTGTTTCACATTTACAGGTAGAATATCACAATTGTAGTGGTTCCCTCACTAACCTCTTTGAATGTTGATGGCTGCAAGGTCCATGCCAGAATATGGCATTCTCCTGTCCTCAAATAAATGATTTGTCACTTCACTTGTGATGAACTGGTCCAGGGTCTCCATGGGTGTGGCAGCAAGGCCCCGGATAAGGTCATCCACCATCCCAGCCTGGTAGAGCACATCAGGGTTGAAGAATGTGTCTCTGAGCCGTACACCAGGCTTCAGCTCTTTGTAGTCTTCATCCATACGAAGTAACATAGGGCGCAGCAAACTGTGACCAAAACGAAATGCAGCTGCTGCAAACTCGTTGACAATGGTAGCATCACAGCCTGGATCATAACCTGCAAGAGAAGTCCACTGCTTCCAAGTGACATTAGTTCCACAAACAAGTCTTGTACAAAAAAAAATTACTTGAGAACCTGATGTTGTAACAAAATAAAATATGAATATTTGAGTCTCCTGTGATGTTACACTGTGTCGACTGCTAAATATTTACCAAGGTTTTAAAGAACTCTAGTGTCTCGACTTCATGGACAGGCAGTCTTCTTAAACTGCTTGATCCTGAAGAGGAAGGCATTGCAGTACCTTGAAACATCAGTAACTGCTTACCGGTCAGTACATCATAAAATCTTAGGAGACTTGAATCTTCAGTAGCACTACTGTGAAGACCTCATATCTCACATCAGAATATAATATGCTCATAACTGAGGATGGAAATGAATGAACACCACCAACATTCTATTTATCTATTTCTTGTGTAATGAATATCCATCTCTAAGTGGTTAACCCATTGGCATACACAGCCGTCTGTGAGACGGCCGGGCTTGCTAGGTCCATTAATACACAGCCGGCTGTGAAACGCAATTCAGAGACCAACCCAATATCACAGCACAACAGGGTATGTATTGAAGTCAATAAAAATTAATTTTGCATGAATAAAATATAAATGTACAAAATTGCCATTTTCGCCTAAAAGTTAGTATTTATATGTGCGCCATGTGTTATAAAAAGTAGTATGCCAATGGGTTAAATAATTAGATTGTTTGCATCCTTCATGGATTTACCATCATTAAGAAAGAGAGATAGTATTGCACTGTTCCACTAATTGTTATTTTATGTAAGAGAAAGTTTAATGCTTGTAATAGTAATAGGTCCTAGTAAAGATGTGTAAGCCAGGATACCAAAGTCAGTTTACAGAAAGGCCATGGGCTGGACAACTAAGGAGTCATGGTTTGATTCTCAGTTTATCTCTGATCCCAAGCATCCAGACTGGCTTGGGGCCCATGCAGCCTTCTATTCAATGGGCACTGAGGGCTCTTTCCTTGATTGACAAGCAGTGGCCAGAGTATGTATCTGGCCATTCACTTTGATCTAGTTCCGTGGGTGAGAATGAGTGGAGCTATACCTTCACTCTCCCATATGCCTTGATGGTATGCACAGGGAAAGTTTCACCATCAAAGAGACTGGTTTACAAATCAATTCAGAGAAAACTAAGTATCAGAGTTTTTAGTTTTTTCATCACCAAATTAGAAAAATGTCTTACTGTAAAGATGGAAAATTTTAAATACTTTTAGGAATTACAGGAACAAATAAAAATTGTATTCATACTGAAACACAGAGCAGACTAAATTCGGAGAATGATTATTACCACTTAGTGCAGAATGTTTGTATGTGAAACCATAATTATATATATATATATATATATATATTCTTTAATATTATGTGATTTAAATGGAAAGCAAAAACACATGTTGAGATTGTTTAAAAATTAAGTGCTAAGTAGGCTATTTGGAGCTAAGGGAGAGTAAGTGAGAGAAGCCTGGAGAAAAACATACATCACAGTGACCTCCTTAAAAAAAAAACAGGACCAAATTTTCTAAGTCATTTCTCCTACTTTGATGCTCAATAATACCTGAACTGACAGAAAAATTGAACAGTACCAACTAAAGGATCTGTGAACCTAGTGTGATAATGGAAAGGTGGTCTGACCCTGGTAATAGCCCTCGGTCTGAGGAGTTAGGCTGTGCTGATGGACACCATCCCATCCAAAGAGTCGGGGTAGGAATTCACGATATGTGATGTGTTGAGTGACAGCAGATAGGATGCGACGAGCTGTCTGGTACAGTTTCTCATCACTCCACTGTGGGTTTAATGCAGACAAACCCTCTGCAAGCCGGTTATGTTCTCGTAAAAACAGTGTCTGGATCGCGGCCAGAGCAGGTTGTTCACTGGCTCGAGCATCACCTGCATAAAAGACATATCATCTGAGTAACAAGGAGACAAATCTGTACACATAAAACAGAAACCACATTTTCAGGGCGGCTGTAATTGCCCTTAGGAAATAGGCCTTTAGAATGAGGAATGCACTTAGTGTACTTAAAGCACTTGACATTTCTGTTAATAAGTGACATTAATCCTTCACCCAATATAACTACAGACATGTATTATTGACTCAGATTGCTAGATTTTCATGAAACTATGTATGTGCAATATGTGGCCTTTGCTTTTCTGGGATGTTATGTGGTGTAGATCGGCAGCTGGTTAGCGGCGTTTTGGGACAGCATATTGGTCCATTCATCAATGGTCAAGTAGTCCAAGTCATCTTTGACTTCCAGTGTTTCCTGCATAACATCCCAGAAGAGTGAAGGCCCCAAATCCACCATGGCAGAAGCATGGAATCTTGCGAGAGCAATGTGTCTTCACAAACATAATGGCATTTATTTCCAAAAAACACAGTGACATTTAAACACGTAAATTGGGAAGAATATTAGAGTTATTAACCCTTAGGCGACTAATGTCATATATATATGGAGCACCCATTCTTGATGTTTCTAGATCATACACAACGACGCAGCACAGTCGGTAGGACTCCTCTGGACGAGTGATCAGCTCGTCGCAGAGACCTCTACCTGACAACACACGACACTCACAACAGACAAATATCC
>Ga0268261_10001931_pt1 | contig 14665 bp, 11 predicted proteins | sample TergutNc150P1_FD_190353 | JGI IMG/M metagenome (GOLD analysis project Ga0268261, IMG submission 190353) | Nasutitermes corniger P1 segment gut microbial community from laboratory colony in Florida, USA - Nc150 P1 (SPAdes) (version 2) | ecosystem: Host-associated > Arthropoda: Insects >... | reverse complement strand
CGAGCTGATCACTCGTCCAGAGGAGTCCTACCGACTGTGCTGCGTCGTTGTGTGTGATCTAGAAACATCAAGAATGGGTGCTCCATATATATATGACATTAGTCACCTAAGGGTTAAAGTACTGTATATAAGTACTTGAGATAAAGTGCCAAATATGCTGTTGTAACTATATATATATATGCACAAAACTAGACACAGCTGATACATTAACAGTGTACGTCCCGCCACAGTAAAAGTGTACTAGGTGTGCCAATATCAATATTTGACTGCGACATGTATGTTCCTTGAATTGTGGCACAACTGGCTGTACCAATTAAAGAATGACCACTAGTGTATTGCACTAATGATAATTTCATTTCCAGTTGTGTGAGGTGTGCTTGTGCAAAGTTCATTTCAAAATAAAATTATGTAAGCAGGCAAAAAAAATATTTGAGCAGAACACATTCCATTAAATTCATTTCTATATATTATATATAATTTTACTTGGCACAAGAGAGAAGTTCCATTCATTACATTTAGTATATGTAATGGTGGGTTTATTGTTTAACCTTTTAAAGCCTAGCAGTTTCATTACGTACCACCAGGTTTAACATTCAAAAATTCTACATGGCGCTCGCTTTGGGTTGAGTGTTTTTTGTTTATCTCAGAACAGACAGTGACTTTTGCTTTATAAATCATTAACTGACTGCTTTTTATAACCGTGGTGGAAAGTGTTTACAGCGCGGTACGGACTGATTCCTTATGTAAAGCACATTACGTTTAGTCTTTAAAAGTCTAAAAGTTCAATAATATGACACAGAACATGCAGGCCGCACTGTAACACAGGGGTGTACACAGCAATCTAGTTCAGTTGCACTGATCATATTTTCAAGTAATGGACACATAGCACATGGTTTTTAACACCCCTTTCTTGGCATTTGAAGGGCCTAATGTGTTCCATGCACCAGCCATGTTCCATGTTTGTTCACATCACAGTTTCTTTGCCACAAGTTACGCAATTCATGAGGCAGCTGAATATGACAGTTCAGGCATCAGTATTCTCATTGGTGACAATTTGAAATAGTCAAGGTTTGGTTGTTTGTACATGATCATGAGTTCACTTGCACTTCACTGGGAATGGTCTCACCTTATGAGTCAAACAAGATATCCAGATGCAAGGGGCTCTTTATTGTCACCTAAATGGATACCATAACAAGCAGACTATATCAAGACAGTAATTCTGTAACATGTCGCCTGTTTTCTGTGATGCTATTCACACTGTACATTTCTTACTTTATCTGCTCTTTCACAGTTGTATTTACAATTAAGTGTGTGACAACTGAACAATACTGTATACTAATATTTTATGCTATGAGGGTCCTTCAGCCATATAAACATCTGTGCAATTCACCACAGATAGAATGAGCCAAGGAAGCTAAGGAAGTCAGACTGCTGATCCGCTGCACGCTGATCGCTTACAGCACGCGCTGCACCACTTGTAACATCATACCGGGTGGCTCCAGTTTTCAAAATATTTTCCGATTCTCGTTCTAATAAAATATGCAATTTCTGTTTTTCCAACAGTGGAACAAGAAGATTATATTTATCTATTTTTGCATTGAGCTTTTTTTCCATTTCTTTGTGTTTGGTCAGAACTTCATTCCACCTGTTTTTGTCATCATCATTTAGTGGTAAGTGACCAAGTTCAGTTCTGCACCTTGCAAGACTTTCACGAAGATGTTTCGTATCATATGAAATTTCTTTCTGCAGTGTTATCCATTCCGGAGTGAAGCCATTGTCAATCAGTACCTGATAATGTAGGAAACTGCAAGTTACTTCATCACCTAAAATTACTGCTGTTAGGCCAGTGACATGCTATCCTCATATTACGTGAGCTCGTGATGATAACGCGTGCAGCTGGGATGTGAGAGGTGATTTAACATTAAATTCTATGGCGCAGATTCACACTTCTGTCACTCTGTTTACATAACATGATCTAGCGTGGAGCTCTTGTCAGCTCACGTGCCAGCACGCCTCTCAAATTTCTGCTGTCGCACACATTTCGTAAGACATGACGTACACGTCGAATGCTCTTCAGACGTTACCAGTTGTTTCCAGATATGGAGGAAATGCTTATTGAAAAAGAGCGCCAATGGACCTATTTATATGACACCAAGTCACCAGATTATAGAGATCAGCATATGAGAGCCAACGCATGGGAAGGGATAGGGAAGGAGTTGAAAATAAGACGTAAGTTTCATGTGAGCTCACGTGACGTGAGGATAGGGTGTCCCGGGCTTTAGACCAAGCAGGTGACAGGCTGGACAGGCAATTTAATGTGAGAATAAGCAGCACATAAAGAAGGTTAACAAAACATAAAGTTGTCCCTGTACGGGTCACGAAGGTATATAAGGAATGTAGAGGTACAGCTCCACTCATTCTTAATTACAGCTCTAGATGAATGTGAGTGGTCAACTGCATGTCCTGGCCACTTTACCCCAAGGACATAACATCTGATACCCAATGAATAAGAAGATGGGTGGGCCTGAAAGCCAGTCTCAACATTTTGGAGAAGATAAAAATATTTTGCCTCCGCTAGGAATCGAAACCAAAACCATCAGACTTGTCTAGTCACTATACCAACTGAGCTATCCTGCCTACCTAAGGAGCACCCACATAACTTTGAAAGCAACACAAGGAAGGTGTATTTTTAGATATATTACATGTACTTGTAGGCAGTGTATTTCATTATCAAGGATGTAAGATTTATTTTTAGCAATGTGACATTTTATAACACATATGGGTAAAATAATGATATGCTGTAATTACAAATATCGTTACAGTTAAACATAATGTTGGTGTATGGGGGGAGGAAATGAAAGGCATATGGGATTTTGGTGGGGACACCTAAAAGCAAGAGACCAACTGGTAGACACAGGTATTGAAGAGACGATAATATTAAAATATGTATTAAAAATAAGATGGAGGTTGTGGACTGGATTAATCTGGCTCAGGATAGAGACAGGTGGTAGGCTCATGTGAACACAGCGATTAACCTTCAGGTTCCATAGAATGTGGGGAACTGCGTAACGATTCTGCTGTATGGAGTTCGATAGTGCATGAACATAGTGCTGTACTGCACTGCCTGGGGATTGGAGAAAACCCTAAAGGATCTATATTTTTCACCTGGCACTGTTAAGGTAAAAATTCAGGTCTTTTGGATGAGACAGTTTGTCAGTGAACATGCAATTCCTGATATTTTGAAGGACTGCAGTGCCTTATTTAAGGTCATACAGAAAAATCCAATAAGATGCAACAGTGTATCAAAATTTATTGTTCCATATTTATATGAAGCTCAGCATGTTTCGGGCGACACACCGCCCATCATCAGGAACCGAAAACTGCACTAGCAGCCTCTGGTTTTGCATACGTGGAAGGTTGTTGGATGTGTGGTTGCTGGACGCGTCAGCGTCCAACAACCTTCCACGTATGCAAAACCAGAGGCTGCTAGCGCAGTTTTCGGTTCCTGATGATGGGCGTTGTGTCACCCAAAACATGTTGAGCTTCATATAAATATGGAACAATAAATTTTGATACACTGTTGCATCTTGTTGGATTTTTCTGTGTGAATTGTACTACGATGCACGGATCCACGAACGTCAACCTTATTTCAGGATCAAGCATTCCAAGAAGAATCCTTGGAAACCTTGGGAATTACCCAGCAACACAGCATCACATCCTGCAAGACTACTGCTGCAGGAATCTCATTCTCACACTGCTATGATAATTTTGATCAGGGGTGAACAGATGTGTGTGTGCGCTGTGCCTTCCACAAGATTTCACAGCACATCGTTATAATATCAACGGCAGCTAGGGAATGCACTGCACATTCATTACCTGATTCATTTTATGAGTAACAAAATCCACATATGGATTGCTTGCTTGGTGCCTCAGCGGTTTCCCACTTCCAGCCAAATTATCAAATTCACCTCTTGACATTGATTCTTGGATTAAATCTTCCACAAGCCTATCCATTTCAGACCTGCCAACAAAGCAGATGTGATGTCCAGCACAGAAATCTTTATTTCACCATTTATATTACATAGATAGGGTAGGACCACCACACTCTAACATTACCAATGAATTGCCAAAGCCAACAAATTACACAAAGGTTATAGGGTTGTAGAGATGCAATTTCCATCTCATAAGGCCATGACATCTTCAGGGATGGCAACTATGAAATACAGACAGACAGTACAGAAATTGACACAAGTATATGAGATTTAACTAACATATATATATATATATATATATATATATACACACACACAGTGATACCTCGGCTAACGAGTGACCCTGCTAACGAATTTTTCGGCTAACGAAGATTTTTTTCGCTGTTTTTCGGACTCGGCTAACGAATGTTTTAGTGGATGCGCGCACTAACATAAAGCAGCGAACATGAACGGTCAGGCCATTCCAGGAGCTTATCTTTTCCGTTTGTATGTGTGTGACAAAGAAATGAGCTGACCACATCACATAGGGGAGACCCACCAACCCGACTGGGTTGTTTACGTTCGACTTTGTGCCTTGGTTGAAGACAAGTGTCTGAATCACATTAAAAACATTCTGAAAAAAAGAGAAGTTCAATCAACTTTGGACAGATTTTTGGCTTCTCCTTTAGCAAAGAGACAGAAGCCAGCTACTGAAGAAGAGGAGACTTACTGTACCTTGAATAAACTTTGAAAATTTGGAAGAAAAATAGTAAAAACGTTGTGTACATATTTTCAGTTTAATAGTATAAAGTGTATAATATATTTTCAGCATAATAGTGTAAAGATCGTCAGTTTTTCATTCTACTTTCCATTCTCCTTCATCCAGTTGGGTAGCTGTTCATCTCAGCCTTTGATGAGTTTTTGCCCTTTTATAGTGTGCTATTTACTATTTTATAAAACTTATCTTTAAATAGTGGGCAGCATCCAGAACGAATTAAACAATTTTCTATAGAAACCTATGGGAAATCACGTTTCGGCTAACGAATGTGATTCCGGAATGAATTATCTTCGTTAGACAAGGTATCACTGTGTATATATATATATATTAATTAAAGTTATGTGCAAATTTATCTGACTCGTATCAATTTCATTTCCTAAAATCACTTCTTACTGTTTTTGTCTTTTGGATTGGAACCATGTCCAAGATGTAAATTGTAACATCTTAAAACATGCACCTACAGAAGGCACAAAAGTCTGGCAATATCATCTCTACATATGGGTATGAAGTTTCACATTATCACCTCTATAAAAACTGGTATAGTACCAGCAATACAGGTCTCCATCCTATGCATGTTGTAAATACTGCCACTGAAGGCACACCTTTACCATTTATGACAAGCTTCCCATCTCATTTGACACTACAGCTTAGCCTATGATCAGACTATCAAGAATGTTGTCAGTAGAAAGTTCAGAAACTAGTAAACTGCAGTAACCATGGTTCGATGTTTCCATGCTCTGTATATCAGGCAAATTACCTTAGCTTAATCTTCTGTGCTTCATATTTATCTTTTTGAATAAGCCCCTGTTCTTTGCCGAGGGCGACGTTAGAAATTCTGTGATTGTGAACATTTTCAATAGCTTTCTGTGCTCTGTATTTCTGGAACTGCTTTTCTCTTTCATGTGGCATTCCCACACCATAGCCACCATAACTTAAATACTGTCTATGTTGTGGTGCTGTATGCTGGATAAGAAAATACAGCTTATTTAATTGGTTAGTTTCTGTAACTATATATGTAGTCAATACGTCAACTGAAAACTGCTGGTTGTCACAGTCTGTCAGCTTGGTAAATCCTAATGTAGCCCACACACACACACACACAGACAGTGAAGTAGTGATGGAAGTCACAAACAGTAGTTGTCAGATAAGACAAAGATCCTTTGTTAGACATTTCACTGCAAAACATTCAGCATTACATATCCTTGTACACCAGCAGAACAATGAATTCACTGTGAGCCTATATATTCATACCAATCTCATAATTTGGTATGCAGCTTGATGCAAGCATAAGTGTAAAAACTTGTTAATCATTTCAATGGACAAGACACATACATCTTACCTTTATGTCAAACTCCTGCATTTCTTTTTTTTCTTGGTAATACAAGCCGTATTCACCTGCTCCTTCATCAGTTCTCCATCGATCAATAGCAAACTTATTCTGCAGCTTACGATATGCATCCTCAATCTGGTTAAGAGTCGTATGAACTTATTAAACACTCTAGATTCACTACAAATGCTGCAAAGAATATACATTCCCAAAGTTCTCAGATATGTTGAGATTTTCTCAGTCCTTCTGGATAATTTCAAGTATAATGAGCAGTACCCCTATTTAAATTTGCCAGTGGCCAAATATAATGTAAACTGCATTTGCAGGACATGGAACACAGTAAAATGCTTACAGGTCATTTTTGAGGAAACAGATTTGGTCAAATATCAGAAACTGACTTCCACTTACAAAACTGAACAAAGTTGCTGCCAATAGTGAAAAAATTTGCTACGATAGAAAATCTATGTTTGTGGAGCCATTACTATTGGTAAGTTTTGCTCTTCTGAAAGAAAATACAATGAATCAAACCATCTTATTGTCACATTTATGATTCTTTGACTTGGCACAGCATCCCATTTGTTGCACTGACATGGCTGCAGGACAAGAAAATTACATTTACCAAATACAATACATCCATCACTTTGTTGTGCTTGATTCTGTGTCCATTACTATCCCTTTAAAGCTTTATAATGTAATATTTCATGAACGACTGTAATGCATCATATACACGGGATTATTTTTTCATTACCTAAGATAATGGAAAACTTTAAAACAACATCGGAAAATCATACCAAATGAAATCTGTCTGCATTTGCTTCTGGAGAGCCACTATCAGGATGAAACCTCTTCACCATATTCAGAAAAGCTTGACGAACTTGTTCCTGGTCACAGTCACTTGATACTCCTAAAATTGTGAAATATTTCTGCAATAAAATTTAATATTATTTAATATCACATATATACAGCTCAGACTTAAGCTTAGAATTTGAAGGCAATACTCGGTAAAATACATGTAAAAAAAAGCTACATGGGAGCCAAGACATTCAAACTGTCAAAAATTCTCTACCTTGTATTTAAACCAGTGACGTCAGGGATTTCAGTCTTCATGTCTCCTATCTAAAACAGTTTTTTTTTTATGGATGTGGAATTTTGTCAACCGGTGGGGAAAACATCGTGTGCGGTGCTCAGATCAAATGAAATAAATATGGAAACATAAAATAAAATCGCTAAAACAATGCATACAAACAATACGCAGAGATAAATATTCCAAAAAGTACTGGAAAGTTTACAACCATCAACAGATAACAGCAAATGGACACTGCGCACTGGAGAAGGCAAAGGTCTATAACATCATGCTGTGGAAGAAATATTTACCGAGTAATCGTCTTTGTCTCCAGAACTTCGGTAATTATGGTTGAAAGTCTTCAATACAGACGAAGCTGCATTACAAAAAATTGGCTTTTGAACAGTGACAACTCTAAGTTGTGTTGGCAGACCATTAATATTCGATGTGACACGCATCGTAAGAACATTAGCCATTCTCAGTCTTTTTCTGTAGGACAGTAAAGTCAAATGTACATGACAGGTTAAGTGTTGTAAAGTTTATATGAAAAATAGGTGCGCTCCTTTATTTCAATAACAAGATCTAGATCAACGCTTCTGGCAATAACTATGCAATGACATCCAGATTTGAATTTACCCCTCTTAGAAAATTATTTGCAAACAACCAACAATTTAAAATCATACACCACTACTCTACTCGTCCATACATAGCCTGTATAGTCGCCAACTTCTTGTCAAATATATCGCTAACAAGATACCGGAAAAACTGCTTAACTAGAAAAGTCCCAAGACTTAGAATTATGTTTTGCACAAGATAACATATTCTGAAAATAATAAATAAAAACAATAAGTATCACTCTCCAAACGCTGAAAGTCTAAAACGTTTTATGTAACGTGGCCGTCTACAATACTTCATCGAAGCCTGTACTGTCAGCAACTCGTGGTCGCTCTGATCGCCATGGTAGCAATTATCTCATGTGACTTAGTGACTTATTCTTTACATTGCCACTACTGACCGTCTACCAGTACTGCAACCTAAATCACATACTAAGAACATAAAACTTTTAGGCAAAGTAAGGAAAAGTAATAAAAAGGCAATTTACAAGAAACTATTCTCCATAACACTTGTTTCCAAATATTCAGTTTTTTACTTGAAAACTATTTATGTGATGTGATTAATAGTAAACAAGATGGCTCAGGAAAGATCAGAACTTCCATATTGGCATCCCTGGTCGTCGGCTAGTACTACAACCTAAGTCACGTAGTTTACAGCATGAAAGTTTATGGGGAGATATTTGAAGACGTGGCAAAATTAAATTCGTAGGAAAGTTTTATGCTTACACAGTATTTCGAAATATTCAATTTCTCTGACTTGGAAACAACTCACATGATGTAATTAGTAGTTGACAAGATGGCTGAGAAGAGGAAAGGAAAGAGGCGAAAGGAGGTAAATTCGTCTTCATTTTATGTGAGCTTTGCATCTGTTTATGATTTTGTTAGTTGTAACTCGTATTTACACGCACGAAGGTGGTTTGTATGTATTTTTTTACTCAATAATAAAGCTGTTTTCATAAGTTGTCTGTGCAGGAAATAATGACGTTGGCTGTTAGTATTTTGTCATGGCACTCAACTTAATGCTGTAATTACTTAAGTAATGTTTATAACATTTATGCGAACGTTATTATGCAGCTGATTAAATTCCAAGCGCTGTAATTTATGCAACTGAAATTGTATGTTTCCGATGGATGACGTGCGTGAATATGACCAAACTTGCGACGTAACGGGACTACCATACAGTGTGATCCATTATTACATAGCTTGCAGATGCAGGTCATTGTGGGTGCGTTAACTTGAAGGGTTGTATGATGTGAGTGTATGCCCAACAGAGGTTGTTATATTGGTTTTTCTCGTTACGTTTTATATAGTAAATTGTCGTGGTTAATTTCTTAGACGTCCGGAAATGTTAAGAAATGCGTGGTGTAAGGACAGCGTTTCATGTAATGTTTGTGAATAAGTTCATTTATGTTTTCAGGAATTTGTTCTTGAAGAACCAGAGAAACCAAGCCGAGAAGAATATGCCATTGCAAAATGGCTACGCAAAAATGTACCAACAAAGAAGACCAAATTTTTAAATCATAATGTGGAATACTTCACTGGTTGGTTATTTTAGATCCTTTTTTAGAATTACACATCTTCTGATTTGTTGTATAACTGTTACTTATGATTTGGGATGTTTACTCTGTTGTCTGTTGATAGCTGTCAAAGCTGTGGATGCCCTCATGGAAACCCAGTGGGCTAATCCTAAAGAAGGAGATGAAGCTTTCTTCTCTTCAAGAGCTGATGTCGTTGAATTTCTTGACAGGTACATTTGTTTTTGTTCATTTCTGATAATGTTCTTTGTGGCATTATTACCTTCTGTTATGACAACCCAAATGCAAATGTGAATAATGTTATTTACTGTTAATTGTGTAATTATTATGAGCTTCATAAAATCATTTGAGTAGACTAAGCTAAATTAATGTGTGTAGAATAAAGTATGCAAAACTGTGTTTAATGTGTGAGGGTAGATATTCTTGGAATATAACTCATACACTCTTCCACTTTGATGCTGGAGGTAGCTGGTTCGTCTGAAATGGTGACATGCATTTACAAGCCTGTATGACATTACATGGTGTTAGACTGTATTTGTGCTGCCTGATACATTCAACATTCCAGTGAATGTGAGGAGTATTATGCACATCTTGTGAATTATCAGCATCAAGTCTTGTACATAAGTCTGCTGCAGGGTAACTGTTTAAAACAGTAAAGAAGTTGGTCACTGAATTGCTATTTGTATAACAGAGTACCACCCCAGCTCTTCATACTATCTCATATGTACGTTTCTTTGTGTGTTTTCCGACAATTGTATATTACACTTGTAATGACATAGTTTGTGGACTTTGTTGATTGGTGTTTCCAACAACAACAACAACTTTTTGGTAAGCTGGGATCAGCTTCCACTATCACATGAAAAGGTGGGGGGGTACCTAGAAAGGTGGGTTTATGCAGTTGATGAAGGAAACAGGTCAGTTTTCTAAAGCATTGTGTCTGGAAACTATATGAATAAAGTTCCCAAGTACAGTGACTGTAAGTATGATGTACCATTGTTAGAAAAACTTGGAATTGATGCTTTTACTTTTAGAAAAAGTAGCCTTTACTTGATAATTGCAGCTGCAGATATGCTAGATTTATTACTTTGCAGTTTGTTCACCAGCATAAAAATATACATATGTATCTGAAATTAAATTTGCTTACTATATTTTCTATCTGAAGTAGTAAAATTTTAAAGCTTATTATAAACAGTTTGTATCATTTATATAAATGGGTCACAGTTTCTTTTAGTATGGTTGGGGATTATCTGCTGGTTTTAAGTAGATATTTTTTGTTTGTTTTACATTTTTATAGGGTGTTACTAAAACACAACCTCCAGTTTAGGATATAAGGAAGTGGTAGTTTGGAGAAGAATGGTACCAGATGTAAAATGGTGGTGGTGATAGTAGTATCAGCAGCAGCAGCAGCAGTGGTGTTGGTCGCAGTGTAGTATCTACCATATAAAATGTGTTGTTTTGTGAGTGAGTGATTAGTTGATGATTGTTGTGCCAGATGGCACTTTTCATTGTAAAGCAGCCAAGAGAACTCCGGTTGGCATTGTAGCATTGGAGATTACATAGTGTCCGTTTAGGGATATGATGTGTATGAATAGATCTGCTGATGGGTTATCTGTGGGCATTGTAGCTAGAGATGCCGTGGATTAGTGCATCAGTATAGTGTTAACACTCGTAATTTGGGGCTGTTTCTAGTGCTTTAGTAGTACAAGATTAGAATTAGTAGAGGCAGGCTTATATACATACACACACACACACACACACACACACACACATACACACACACACACACACACACACAAGGAGCGCAGATTTTTGTGAACAAGTAGAATTTGCTGCCACACTGCATCCATATCTTGTGTCATCTTGGTACCTACATGGCATTTGTTGTAGGATGCTGAGGCACAAGTTTTTCCATCGAGCCAAGAAAGTTCCTGTATCAGAGCAGGAACTGAAAGCAAAGTTGAAGAAGAAGGACAAGGAAAGAAAACATGATGGAGGAGAAGAGAAATGCAAAAAGGATGAAGATAAAGGTGATGCAGATGCTGAGAGTAGCCATGCTGAAGGAGAGAAGAAAGAGGAGAAGACTGTTGTTTTGTATGTAAGTTATGGAGCACAGAATGTTGTGGTTATGTGTTGCTGCAACCGTATGTGGTGGAGCACTCATGCACTATTAATAAGGTCTGATATTTCTCATAAGAAAATATATAGTGCTTGTCAGTCGTGCTGTGTCTTATATCGTGAAATGTTATAGTGCAGTGATCCTCTGCCACTCCATTGTTTTTGGAACATGCATGGCTATGTTGATTGAATTGAACTGTCATGTGGTTTGATTTAGCTGCTACATTAAGATGTCAAAATAGTGTTCTAACATATGTTTCTTGCTGGGGTGTGACATCAAGCTGTCCAGTAGGTGGGTGCCGATATTTCATAGGAATATGCAGGGCACCATTTCTACCCTGAAGACAGAAGCAACAGGTTCTTGACCACCAACCAAACTACACAAGGTTATAACTTAGAAGATCATGTTGTGATTCAGAAGTGCCATGAAACCCTCAGATCTCTATACCAAATGGCTTTATTCTTTATCATTAAAATTCCAGGATACACAATTAGCATTGATTTGTTCTTATGAAATGGAGTGTGGTTTGTGTAATTGAACTGTGTCATGAAATTTACTAATAAATTCAGCAGAATTGACGCACAAAATTATACATCCAGTTTAGGGTGTATTCTTCCAGTTAGGGCTGGTGTTTCATGCAACTTCCCCTGTATTTCTTTCTAGTCTCACCCATATGCAATAAAAATTAACATGTTCAGCAATTTAAAATCAAAAGTTATTTTGGTGTGTGGAGGCATAAATTTCCTGCCACCTACTGTTCATACAAGTGAACTACTAGATGAGGTCTGAAAGGGATATGGAGCAAATATGTGACACCCAGCATAACTGATCATAATGTGGCGTAAATTCATCAAGTTGGTGGCTGAATGCTTGTGACAGTGAATATGACAGGATTTCGTATGTGAGTGATGTTTTCAGACCATTACTGTGAGTATTAGCTACAAACCAAACCACAACATATCTCCATCAGCATAGCTGGTCTTCAAGCAAAGGTTGAACTCGGGACCTCCCAAATAACAATCATGAATGCTACCCACAATGACGCTGGGACAGCTCAGTCACTATACATACTAGGCTATGGGCTGGATGACAAATGAACTGTGGTTCACTTCCTGCCAGCAGGAAGAGAGTTTTCTCTGTAAAATGTCCATACCAGCTCTGCGGTCTGCCCGGCATCCTGTTTTGTGAGTAATAGGGGCAATTTTGCTGGGAGTGAAACAGCCAGTGTGGAGCTGTACTTCCACTCTCTGATATGCCTTCCAGGCAACTGGTACTATCTACTTGTCTATGGTGTATGGTACCAACACAAGTAAAGGTAAAGGTCATTCCGTGACATGCTTATACAGGCACAGAGTGGAGGCAGAAGTATAGCTCCAACTTATTTGCAACCTTGGCAGTAGAAGGGGTGTGTGGTCAACACCACACCCCAGCCGTCAGCACCATGTCCCAGCTGCTTTATCCCTGGGTAAGATCCAGTACCCTTGTACAAGAGGTTAGGTGGGCCTGGGTGCTGGCCTGGAGGGCACAGAAAATCCTGCCCCCACCGGGGTTCAGTCCCTTGACTGTCCAGCCCATAGCAAGTTCTGGCCACCATCAGCACAAATACTTGCTTGAAATATGTGATGCTTCTGTGGACAGATTGAGATGCATTCCGTTGATTTTATGTTGTTCTAGGAGGAGAAGGAGAAGGAGAAGAAGAAGCGTAAGATCAGGCTTGAAATGCATTTAGATCAATTGTTTGTTGATGGGCTGGATGCATATGTGTGGATATATGATCCTATACCTGTGTATTACTGGTTTTTTGGCACGCTGTTAGTGCTTGCAGCTACTGCCATCTGCCTCTTCCCATTGTGGCCACCATCTGTAAGGTACGAGGATCAGCAACATTACAACTCTTATGTAGTGTCAACCCGTCCAGAACAGGCACAGGAATGTGTTTGGTTGCTTACTGGCTGAGATTAGGAAATATCATCTGGGTGCCTAATGACATATGTTGAAAAGAAAACAGTATTGCATATTTTGCATTGATATTGTCATGGATTATTAAAACATGTAAAACTGAACATGAATTTGAAATATGGAAAAATGTGTAATACCATACCAGTGTGGTACACAGTAGGCAGCAGCACATGTGACATGTATATTATACTAGAACAACACCCAGCCTGCAGGTTAGAAAGTCACAGCAGTCGGAGGCTTACGTGGAAAAATTAATGTACTCACGTTTCACTCAGAACACAAATATGAAAAAATGTACGGGTGTGTACAGCATTTGGTTGGGCTGGTTACTGTAGAAATTGTGACAAAGTGGCACCCTCAGTAGAATGAAACTACTTGATATCCATTGTGAATGTATTGGTGCTAACAATTATAACAATGGAGGGAAGTGAAACTGAAGTGACATTTGCATTACAGGAAGGGGGTTTACTACTTGAGTGTGGCTGCTGCTGGGTTCCTGATCTTCATAATTGCACTGGCAGTTGTACGACTTGTCGTGTTCTGTGCTCTTTGGGCACTGACATTTGGTAAACACCATCTCTGGCTCTTCCCTAACCTGACAGAGGATGTGGGATTTTTGGCCTCATTTTGGCCTATATATCAGGTAAACATTGTTATGAGCTAGCCATTGTAATGATACTAGTTGAAAGTTTTGATATTTGTAATAGAGGGACATTGTTTTATTTGACAACTTCCTTCAGTTAACTTGGGCAGGTGATGGCAGGCAATGTGGTATTTTCTGCTGTTTCAGTTTGCCATAGGTCAGGGCCAACATTTACTTACATACTTGCTTCATAGAGCAGAGTCCTTCTTGAGAAGCTAACTGGTTCTCAGCTAGTCAAGAAATTCCCGCATTTTATGGAACCCGAAGGTTCATTACCACAATTGCAAGTGCCACCACCCATGTCTGTCCTGAGCCAGCTTGATCCAGTCCAAACCCCCACATTCCACTTCCTGAAGTGACAGTACAGAAAATCTACCATCCATAACAAGCTTAATAACATTGAACTAGGCTCGAAGAACGAAACTCAGGTGACGAATAACACACCTTCTACCTTAACCATCATCATACCAATTATAAAATGGGCACAACCAAACCCTAACATGACCACAGCAAGAAGCTTAACCCTTTAAAACCCGAATTAAATCCCATCTGCTATTTGCTGGCGTTATTAGGAGCTCACCATTTTCTCCACGTTAGCAGGATAAGGGTTAAATTATTAACCTTTAGGCTACTAATGTCATATATATATGGAGCACCCA
>Ga0268261_10001930_pt1 | contig 14669 bp, 11 predicted proteins | sample TergutNc150P1_FD_190353 | JGI IMG/M metagenome (GOLD analysis project Ga0268261, IMG submission 190353) | Nasutitermes corniger P1 segment gut microbial community from laboratory colony in Florida, USA - Nc150 P1 (SPAdes) (version 2) | ecosystem: Host-associated > Arthropoda: Insects >... | reverse complement strand
CGCATCAAAGGGATGATACGGTTACGGCCGGAGCAGGTGTGGACGTGCAACGTGACGTTGCACGTCTACACCTGCTCCTGCCGTAACCATATCATCCCTTTGATGCGACGGCCAAATACCAACAGCACGCCGACAGGCCCGTAACGTTACCGCGTAACCAACTTTTGTTACGTTACGCGGTCACGAATCTCGTCCACACTGCCACAATACGGTGTTACGATACGCGGTAAAGTTATAAGTGTGTACCCACCCTAATATGTGAAGTGTCTCGTATTATTACTGAAGGAACTGCTTACAGTCCTTTTTCCGTTCTTGTCTGGTTTGCTGCACGACACAACAGCAAGCTAGATTCACCAGTTGAGTAAATAATAAACTATTAATAAAGAATTCCCTATTTTATGAAACTCAAAATTTTATCGTAGTGTTAACAAGACACCCCCACCAATTTATATGCTAAGCTATAAAAATGTGGTGCACCTGTCTACACTCTGCTTCTTTACACTTCATTTAAAATTATTGCCCCATCTATATCTAGATCTCCCAAGTGGTCCGTATGTATGTTACATGAACATTTTTCTTTCATTTCATTTTTCCTCCATGTATTTCAAATGTCCTGTCCATCTCTTGCATTTTTATTTCTTCAAACTGATGTTTGATGAATGGTTAAATCTAGTCGCTCAGTACGTACAACTCTTAAGGTTGCAAGATGCATTCTCAGGTTCTGGTCTGTCATTTTTGTCCTTCCCTTACCACATATAGTTACAAAATTTACTTATAATCTTACGTCTAAACAATCTCCTCAGTTATTCGCTTCTTCATGAGGGAATCTTCCTAGCCTCTGCCGGTGTCGTCGCTTTGCTGCCTTCACAGAGTTGTTTTGTTAGACGACTAGTTTTGGGTGTGGCGATTTATTGCAGGTTAGTTCCTTAAATGATACGACGTTTTATGAAACCATTATTTTCTTAAATGATTAGGTGTTTTGTTACATGGTTAGTTTATTGAATGGTGTATTGTTTTAGTAAGTTGTTGGTTTCGAGATTGGCGTGGTGTTTTATTAAATAAATAATTTCCTGTATGATGTGGTGTGTTATTATGTGGTAAGTTTCTTAAATGTTGTTGTGATTTACTGCATGTGTATTTTCTTTAGTGATGTGGAGTTTTGTTACTCGAATAATTTCTTGGTAAGCTTGTTATCTCCTCTTCCCTCTTGGACTCACTCCTCATGCATCCGTTTCAGGAGTGTGAAGTAGTAGTACGCATTGTTCCCAATCTGAAAAATTCAAAATATTACATGAAAACATTCGTCATAATTGTCTGTTTGAGCCTGGAATCTCCAGGAGTGAAGAAATTGGAGTAGGCTTAAACATACTTTTTGAACTTACTTGCTTGTAATTTTGATTGTCCCTTTTTTATTATCCATACTTTTCAAGTAGAATGCTCTCATTTCATTATTGTTACACCAATCTGCTTGCTAACGAGATAATTTGTGTAGGTAACCAAGAGTGTGTAATGAGTGTCTGTGTGTGATGAATGATCGTGGCATTTAAATTACAATAGCAATATCTGAGCCTCTGGCTACAAACGAGAGGAGGTCTTTGCTTGGAGGAACCTATGTATAAAGACGTGTGTAACGTAATTTGAGGTTTGCACGGCTGTGAAATGAGTGTTGTTGTCTTATGTGTCAGGACATCGTGTAGTCTGGGACATTGGTTCCAACGTTTCGGAAGAAACGTCTGCCCTCGACTTAGACCCTGAACATGCCTCCTCCGGTTCTACTAGGAAGATGGAGGAAGCAGGTTCTTTTGAAACGTTGGTAGCCGTTTGTAAAATACACGATACTTCAGTTTAAGGCAGAATGCCACAATCTGTATGTTTATACAGACGCTCCCAAATTTACGAAAGGTGTTCTGTTCGTCGGTGTTGCTCTTAAGTCGGAAATCTGGTACATATACGCGGAATTCCACTATCATTATCATGTCAATATGCAGGGTGATCCAGGAGGAAAGATCAGTATTTTGGGCGGTGATATTATCGGTCATTGCGAGAAACATATGTTCATATGAACATGTGTCTAAATCTGAATGGTTATCGAGGTAGAAATTTTGAATCTCTAAACTTAAATTCTTTAAATTTTTGTTTGTGGGGTTGCATGAAGAGTTGCGTTCACAAAAGAAAAGTGGATACGCAAAATGAATTATTCGCTGGCATTATGGATGCTGCTGCCCGCACAAAGAAACACTGAGTTCACATCAGACGAGCAACACGTGATCTTCGGACACGAGGTGCAGAGTGCATTGAGTTTGACGGTGGTATTTTCGAACATTTGTTGTGAACTGTAACAGATTTGTCATTTGAACATAAGATTAAAATTAAAATGAACGGAAAGTAATTTGTCTTTCTTTATTCGCAGTACTTTTGTATTTGCAGATTCAAACAGCTCTAACTCGGTAACCATTCGGAATTAGATACATGCTCATATGAAATTATTTATTCACACTTACCGGTACTGTCACCCTAAAATATTGAATATATCTTCTTAATCACCGTGTATTTAATTTGTGACATCACTTATTTTCCGAAATTTGACAAACTAAAATATCTTAATTATGTAAATAATAATGTAATAAATTTAGAATATCTGCTCCTTATTAGCTTTTGCGTTCATAATTCGGGGGGATATGTATATACGTTCGATGTCTATGTATGTATGTATGTATGTGGGTAGGTACTTCACCAATAAGAAGAAGCCTTACACAGTGATTCTTACATCAGCGAAAGTTGCCAGCGACAAGATGTAGAATTTGCAGCCGTGAGCAGTACAGGTTTGTGTGCTCGCATGATGACAATCCTCAGGAGTCTCTTGAAGCTAGGCGACCGATTGTACCATCGGCAACCGAAAGCTGCGTCCTTCACGGCAGCACTCTGCAGTAACAGGAAGAAACTTGCCTGTTGTTCCTAAATTTAATTCGACACGGCGCTCTGTTTGGCCAATGAAAGTTAAAGGCCGTCTGGTTTATGATAGCATATGAACCATCATTTGCTTTAAATCTGTTAACTTCTATCCAATGTGCATTATTAATAGATGATTAGAGTTGGGCTTGAATTTATGGTGCTGGAGCTCTCACCTGATAGTACCAATGTAATAGAAGTAAAGCAGTACGCGCATGGCCAAGGAGCTGTTTTGCGTGTGGTTTCTTTTGCCGTGCAATCTCTCAGATTGTATAGCATGGCTGTGGGATATTTTGTAAATGGTGAGATTGAAATTTGTGAATAAGAGTGGTCATGGCCCGAGTTAGATATCTTACAGGCATTTCTTTGGATGACCTGAAACAAAATGTGAGAAATCTCAGCCAAATTAGTCTGTGTCTCAGCCGAAATTCGCACTGGGCACATTCCAAATAAAATCTAAAGCATTACTGCTAAACCAACCTCATCTATTTACAAGCTGTTGAATACCTCAGGAAGGAAAATCAAAAGTTCAATTGTGGTCTTGCGGAAAGGTGCTCTGAAACTGAATTAAATTGAATGAAACCTACAGATAATAATACTTTTTTAATTGAAGTGTCGTGTAATAAAGTATGTTTAAATGTGTCAACAAACTCACAATTAAGCCTGTGTATGATAATTCCTTTAGATTCTTAAGTATAGGGTGAGCATAAAGTCTTTCCCTGATTACAAACATTTATTACAAAAAAAAAACTACGTGGAATACAAATTTTTTTTTTCAAAATGTAACTCAACTCAAGAAGCTTTTTATAAACTAACTTAAGTAAATGTAAAAAAAATATGTTTGTGGTCCACGTAGTTTTCTTGTAATAAATGTTTGTAATCAGGAAAAGATTTTATGCTCACTCTGCAGATCTAATATCGTAACTAACTTCAAAATGAAGTAAACCAAGCAAAATGAGAATGGTCAAGTGAATTTCGTGTAGGTATATTTTACCAATAGGAGATGGGATATCACAGTCGGTATGGCAATTAAGTTATGGTCTGGACGGGCCTGGGTTCGAATTGTTCGAATTCCGGCAGGGTTAAGTGGTTGCTCTCTTCTTCAAAATGTCCAGACCGGCTATGAAACCCACCCAGCCTCTTCTTCAACTGGTATTAAGGTTCTTTTCTGGAGATAAAGAAGACTGCGGTTTGAAGTTGATCCTTTACATCCCTAAAGTGCCTAGGTTAAAAATGAGTGGAGTTGTAACGCCACTCTGTGCTTTTATGTCGTGGATAGGGATATGTCTGCCTTAACCTTTTATTCCATTTGTAATCGGCTGGGTACTCTTATGTGCCCAGTGAAACGAGGCGACCAATATGACATATACGGCTTTATTTGCGAAACTCCTTGAACTGTTGTAAGATCTCAGAGGCTACTTTTGTTCAACATTTTATCTAGTGAGGATTTAAATGTTATTTTGGAAGTATGTTACGAATTCGGGCTCTCTTACAAGAATGTGATTTACTCCTTAATTGCTCAATGAGATCGTCTCCATACATGCAGACGAGAAGTGGCCAGATGCAGGCCAGTTACACGCCTGAGAAGTATTGGATCCTTCGTTCATCAGCCTGGCCCTGAAATAGAATTTAACTTGTTGAAATAATTTTACACTACTTTGTATTTTAGACCTGTAATAATAGAATGGAGTCTTCACCTTTCCCCTTTCTCAGTGCTGGGTAATGATAAAAAAGTAAGACAATATGACTTACAATTCTTCTTACTTAAAACACCTGACTAACTTCTACCAAGCCAAAGAAAGCTCTGATTGACTTATTGACTTAGAGATGGGATGGAAGTATGAAGATATCGCCCACCGCCAGGGTCAAGGTTGAATCAGTCCAGTCCAGTACCCAACAGAATTTTTCCCTAAAACAAATTTGGAATTTTCTTCATATTTTATTATCCGTTTCCCCAAATGTAGCCCTCCAAGAATTTTCTAACCACGTTTTAAGACAAGCAAGTCGAGAGACAAAACCCCTGATAGAACCAACAATCCTGAACTTATTTTGTAAAAATGGGTAATTTTTGGGATTGTTGTTAACTTCTAGTGGCTTATGGTAGAGGTAGTACTATCAATTTTGAAAGTTAGATTTTTGTTAAAAACAGTTTTTGAGAAGTTATTAATAAAAACAACGGAGATCCCCTTCAGTGCCAATTCACAAGCCTTCTAAAAATGTCTATCTTTTAAAGATCCGTTCGGTAATTCAGTAGATGATGATGTCGCATACATGTGTTACTTTATTTGCATAGAATATATGACAATCCTAAGACATGAAGTATTCATAATTATGTACGTTATGTAGATGGATTTAAAAGAAGGTAATTAATTAGTGGACTAATATGGTGCGTAGCTGTATGTAATCAATAATTTCTGCAGGCCCTCGGCTTGTTTTCCCTAACTATGGATATAATAGTATCGGAAATTTGAAAGAGATAGTACTCCTACAATAAGTATAGTACGTACAAAACATTTGAATTTTATGCTGTTTCAGCACATGTTAACGACATAAGTGACTCGGTTTGAGACAAGTATTTCATTGACATCGTCGAACAGGCGATTACCAACCCAACCTGATAGCATGTTGCCATATGCACGTATCTGACAGTAGTTTGTGCTGAATGCACGAAACTGGCAGCACTTACCAGAGCCAGCTGGAATATTGGCAGGCACATCATAGCTTCACTGGAGACGAAGAAGATGAGAATTACTGGGCTCAGGAAGTTGTTCACATCAGTTGAAAACCTAGGGAAAAGATTAACTTATTAATTTTAAAGTTTGCTTCTGAAATGCGCTTACAAGTAGTTAATAGGGTTTTACCCAAGTCTCAATGAATTCTTCGAGAAGAATTAATTAGTAGAGTGGCAAAAAAAAGAAGTATTATATTTTCGTAATACTTTAATATTGGTTTTGCTTTATGATGACACAAGAATTTTTGCATATTACTTAACGATAGCCTGGGTATTTTGGTGCAAGTGGGCCGGCATAGTTCAGCGGGTATAGGGACTCGCTGCAGGCTGGACTGTCTGAGAATCAAATCCCGGTGGAGGCGTTATTTTCCGCACCGGTCCAGACCAGCCGTGGGGCCTACGAAACCTCCTGTACAGTGTGAAGTAGTCTTTTTCCTGAGGTAAAGCGGCCGGGGCGTGGTGTTAATCACCCACCCGTATCTAATGCTGAGGTCAAAGAAAGGGTCTTGCACTCCCTCTCTGAGACTTCATTTCCTGTTATATGGTGAATTTTACCTTATATTAGTACATAGAAATATATCCACAAGGTTGTAAATATATATATATATATATATATATAAACATACTTACATATGTGTGTGTGTGTGTGTGTGTGTGTGTTCTCCTCACCTTCTGTCCCCAAACACCAAACACCATCACTGCAATAAGAGAATTTTTCATACTCACAGAAATTGACAGGTTAGAGCATGGTTTTATGTACTTTAATCAATAGCTTTGTAATTAATATGACGAGTGACAGTTTGTGGATAGTAAATATTTGTAGAATTTAGCATGCTTTTAATCTTGCCACGAATATGATCGGACATAACCAGACATATAAACAAATATTTTTATCAGACAAAACCAGACAAATGTGTTGATCATGTATAACAAAATTCTTTTATCAGACATAACCAGACAAACCATTTATCAGATGTAACCACATTTTTTGTCGGTTATAACCACATAAATGTTTTATGAGATATAAGAGACATTTTTTCGGACGTAACCAAGCATGTATTTAATATGACATATACAGAGAAATGTTTTATCAGACATAGCCAGACAAATTGTGTCACACATTCTTGGTCTCTAAATGTCGCTTGATGAAAAAATAGTCATTTTGATACACCATACGTATGCAGCAGTAATCAAAAACTTTAAAATTTTTATTTATTTTTCTATGGTTTATTTATCGAAGCTGTCAGTGGCTCAGATGCACCGTCAGAGTAAAATAAATACTGAATATTCAATCATAAAGGACATTTGATGAAATGATCGTGGCCTGTTTTGAGGTTGGCCTACTTTACGACCATTCGACTGGAGAGACTGAGGATAACTATGAAATTCCTTAGCTTAGAGTTCCGATAACCAGAGATATTTAAATACCGGACGTTCCGAACACGAAGCAGCATCAGTGCTCTCTCGACTGCGGTGTTTGGGACAGACGCTGAGAAGTAACTGGTTACAAGGATGTGTTCCAACAGAGAAGTCCCCATTGCACTTACCCGATTAGGGCATGATGGAACCGAATGCATTCCTTCAAATACTGTTGTAGTAACTTTTCGTAGGGCTCTGTGGATACGAGGGTATGCGATGTTGTTGCACTGCTCGGCATTTCTCCACTAAGTTCCTTCGTAAGTTTGTCTGATTTCGCAGCCTCAGATTGAATAAAATCATGAGGGTACATCAGAGTAACTGATGTATATCTTCGATTACATCCAACATTGTCAGGCTGCGCAGAAGATGGGGACATCTGAGAAAGACCGTCCTGTTCAAGCATTTTATTGAGTTTACAGATCCAGGTACATAATCACTATCAAGATCTTGTGTATTGAAACCTTCTGTCTTCACCTTCGTTGATATCCATTCTACCCTCCGTCCGTTGTTTGTAACATATTCTGAGTTTTGCATTTTCTGCTCAAACTCATCCACGTCTTCGAAAGCTGCACACAGTATCTTCAAAAGCGTTGTAGTGTGGAAAGCGAAGGCGAACATTAATATATAACACCCTGTTATATTAATTGCAACTGCATGGACAGATATGACATAAAAAATTTGCATAAGTTCGTACGTAGGTGACTTGTTAACATCTTCTGGTAACCACATTTTAATTCCGAAATATCTTCCTCTGTCACTAGTTAAATTTCTTGTTTCGGCATCTGTAAAGTATTCCACATACCCCATAATAAACGGGACAACTAGGCACACTGCCTCTGTCGTGAAGCACAAACCTAGGAGTGTCCATGTTATAACTGCATATTTTGTAGCTGCTTCATCTAAAATAGATTTCCGTCTTTTTGATGATCCTACTTTGTCCATGTGGCTGATGAAACCTGCCTCTAGAGTGTCGAACAAGTTTACCAATTCTTTTCTGTTCCATACAAAATAGAAAAATATGATTCGTGTGCTAATGCAACATGATACTTGAAACAGGATTGCAGTTGTTGCTTCAATGTCATCCAGATGTTGGTACAGAAGGGCAATCTGGAGGAGGTAGGAAAGACAGGAGAGACACTGTTGTAAAGACGTCATACAGCGTCGACTTCCAACTATTGCTTAATGTACTCGCGAGCGGCAATATCCGGACAAATGAAAAGCTTTTAGTTGCAAGTGAAGTAGTTTCAATCTCTTCGGATTTTCCTCTTCTTTAAAATTCAGCGTTGTGCTGCACGTTTCTGTAGCCACTGCTTGCTTCTGAAGTTGCTGATTCAGTTCAAACTAAGCTGCCTTGTGCACTGCCGCATTCAGTATGGAGCATATTTAGACTGTGTGTTTTGTACATGTGTTGATGAATCAGACTGCTTTTCTTTTATTTGGATGGTTGTTTACTCTAAAACACAAAAGTTATTTTTACTTTAATACCACTTCATATAAACGTTCTATCTCCCCACCCCTCCCAATTGTTAAAAGTATTCACAAAACGCAAATACTCTTCTTCTTGCCCTGTATAGTCCAGTTACGAATTCTGAGGAGGAAATTTACTCTACTTTCGTACTACGTTAATATTTATGGGAGCATACATGGTATATCTAAACTCTGGAATATTTCAGGAGCGAGTTCCCCACACCAAAGCAAGGAGAAAATTTCACACCAATATACGTCCGCATACACTAAGTGTTTAAGGTACGGCCTCCGCGTTCGCCCGACTTCAGTCCTTAAGATTTCTAACTGTGGGGACACTTGAAAAGTGTAGCGTGTTCAGCTCCAATTGAAAATGAATCGACGCTTCACCAACGCATACTTGATTCTTATCAGACCATTCGCAACCACCTCAGGACCTTAGAAAGTGTGGGACAGTCCCTGATCAAAAATGTCCTTGCGTGCACGGATAAAGTGGATTCCAATTTGAACATTTTTCTTTTTGTGAATTGTGACATGATAAACAGTAAGAACTGTAAAAGTTGTGACGTGCTGCTGCCTCATTTCCTGTAGCTCTGAGAGTCAGACCTAATGCAACCCGTGCCTCGCTGTTTTCTCTTGGTCCTATAGCAGCAACATTGCTTCTCGTTCACACTTGGACAGACAGCATACATGATCATCATGATCATGATCATACGTCACGAGGTGGCCACCAATAGACCTGTTTTGACCTGTTTAAAGGACTCTTCACCGATCTTCAAAATCGTCTTTGTCCATTTGGTCAACAATTTATCTTCATTTTTTACATCCTGTTGCTGCTCATTCTTGTTACACGTCGTAACCAAGTTGATTTGTGTCTTTGTAGTTTCTCGTCAACGGGTTCTACTTCTAACTCTTGCAAAATTTGTTTGTTCCCTTTTTGATCAACAAGTGTGCGTATCCCTTCGTGCTTCTGCAGAATCTCATCTCGATTAACGTTAGTCGTTTTTATCCCTTTGAGAACATATGTGTAAGACATTGAGTCAGGCGCTATTTCGATGATGACAGAGCTGCTACGCTAATTGAGGCGGTAGCATGGTATAGTTTATGATGTATTTGTGGTATTATCTTGTGTAGCAATGACAATTAAGCTGGCTTAATATTAACAAAATTACATTAAATTTGAATTTTAAATTGAAATTGCATGTGAAACTGTTTAAAACACAGCATATTCAACAGTAATACTTGCAGGTAGTTTGCAGTACATAATGTAGAGAACTGCTTTTGTAGATTTACCAATGCGTGAATTTATATACGGGTGTATAAATATAAAGCAATCTCATTACAGTCCTGGACACACCGTGAGGCCTCCAGGAGGCTGAGGTGCCAGATTTCAAGACAATCGTCACATAAAAGTTGTAAGGTTGTCAGCCCTACGCACCGGCCGCCTTTACTCACAGAGGAAATATTCCTGGTACTCATTTCTATTAGAGGCTGAGTCAACCCAAGCGCCATAGTGCGACCGGAAGAATTATGCCTATAAAAAAATTCAGATGACACCATCGCGAATCGAACCCGCATATATACTGGTGGATGCACCATAAATATTTAGGTAGCATGGCAGTGCAGTGTCTTTTGCCTTCTCAGAATTCGCATCTAAGTTTACGTTTAGAAAACAACTAGTATACTTTCTTTTTGTAAATACTGTTCAAAATTTGGGGGATGGGGGGACAGTACGTTTATAGATCCAATGTATTCATTTCAAAATTTGGTTTTATGTAACATGTTTTTCCCATAATTGTAGTATGTTCCATGAGTATTATCTCTTGAACAGCAGAAGAATTGGAAGCTATTTTCTATCCAATGCTCCTCGATTTACGAAAAAGCTTTCCTTCTGGTAAGAGCAACGTGTAGATGAAGACGAACGTGGAGAATTGGTGAAATTATAGTGATAATAAAAACAGAATTACTGAGAGAAACCCCCGTTTCCTTGCCCCTTTTCCATAAGAAATGTCACAAGGTCTGACCTAGGATTAAACCCGGACCTTCTTATTTAGAGGTCGGCGACTAACTGCCTGACCTATGGCACGGCTTGCCGTTAAGAGCAAAGGTAATGTATTAAGAACAAAAACTAAATCTGTGTTACTTAAAGGCCCAGTTAATATCGTGCAGTAAAGACTCTCCATCTTTGTTATAAACAACCAGTTAGTTCTGTTGTATAGAACAAAAGTCGCTGCTTTTTCTGAGATCCAAACAAAACATGTAAATGCGCCCTTTGGGCAAAACGTGGAATTTTGAAACTTAAAATTGTAGTATATTCGTGTAATAACCACTATGCTTTGGAAGGTTATTATTTCTTGTGATGAGTGTAGAATTTTAAATAATTCAGAAAGCTGCCCACACCATCTTCGCCGTCGTAAGTCCCTCAGTTGTTCACTCTGTCTCCGGAGAACCATATCAGGTTAGAAACGTCCAACTGCGTCTTGCTTGTCACTGTTGGTACAGATCTGATGTTTACTACTGATTGCTTCTGATTTTGTTTGAATTATGAAGGATTTTTTTGTGATGACTTCGTTAACTTGTATACGAGAACATCCTCTTTAAAAATGTGTACTTCTCATACAGTTTATTTATTCATACGTAAATTGTAATCCGTCCGTATTTATGTAAACTGAAACGATTGTGTCTAGAATTGGTGTTGTTATTATCAGAGGTAAAAACCGAGATTCATTTATCGTTAAATACGCACTTCAGTAAAGGAATGTGAGAGAAATGTGTGGGTTCAGGTATGCTGCCTGTTTTAGAAACAAGCAGTGAGAATCAAACACGATGTATCGAAACACCGAATTAGGATTCTCACAAGATTTTAAACTTTTATGTTCAACTTGCAGAAGTTACTTATAAAGGCTAAATATTTAAGGCACAATTACATTTCCAGCAACCTAACATTTAGTTGCTAACAACGGTTCTTCTTATATCGATCAGAATATGTACATGTATATAATAATTGTTACACCATTACATAAGTCTATCGTTCCGTTGTTATTTCCAATGCCAGGTCACATATCGTACACTTAATATACGATAATTTGGTATGTAGAACTATAGAATTTACCACAATGCAGCGCTACTAAGTTACATAATAGAAAAGATGTGAAATGTCACACCTGTTCATTTCTATAACTTACTAGCAGGAGTAGCCGGCGTTGCCCGGAATGACCAATGGCGAAACAGGATAGCGATTTTGTGTATTATATAACAAAAACAGGGGGACGAACAAAATTGTGGAAATGTGTCAGAGTGAAATATGCGCTATATTACATAAGGAAGGGTCCAGTACTTATGCAAAAGCACACACGTGCAAGAAGAAGAAGGCAGCATCGTGAATGAATACAATGTCTTGTTCTACAATTAATAGGAAAGCAAAGACATGTAACGAAATTGGAATGTTACAGTCTGTTCGGAATGTCACCGAAGTTCTTTGTTTTCCCTTCAGGAGCCGGAATGTAAATGTTTGTAGGGTTTCCGACCCTTCGAGCATGCAACGTATAGTTGCCCATGTGAGAAGCATGGATCACAGTGTTGTCACGCTGTTCGCGAAATATCTCCCAGAAAGCACGAAGCAGCTTGAGGTCGAAGAAGGTATCATATAAGGAGTGGGGCTTCCGACATAGACACACACGTGACTCTCAGGGTTGGCAGCACTGTGTTGTCATCCCGTTAGTGAAACATCGCGCTGGAAAGACGGGGAAGGTTGAGAAGGCGAAAGAATGTGTTGTCTGTAGACAGCGTACGGAAGGAGGACGGACGAAGGTTAGATAGGTTTTACGTTATCATTTGTGCAAATGCAATGCAATTGCAAGTGCAATTCATTATTTACTTCCTTCCTGTCTCATCAGGTTTCCATTTTCACACACACGCATTCCGTTCACTTCTCCGCGTTTTCTATGCATTACGCACAGTGGAAGTCATGCCCGTGACGTCACAACAACAAGCGCCGCATCGCGGATATAACGCAGTAGCGGGACAGTGTGGCGCCGGTAGTCATCTTCAGCACGCGAGGCGGCACTCCCTTCCGACAAAATTGTTCGAAAATGTGGGAAAGTTGAAATATTGTGGGTCCGTACATACCCTATGACCTCCTCCAGACCAAGGGGGAGACGTGTGCGAAGTTTGGTTCAGATCGGTTCAGAAATGTGGATTCGTAAAAGGTAAAGTAATCCCATTACAGGCCTGGACAGGCCTTGAGGGTTCCAGGAGGTTGAAGCTCCCAGATTTCAAGACAATCGGCATATGAAGGTGGTAAGGTTGTCAGCCCTACGCACCGGCCGCCTTTACCCCCAGGAAATATTCCTGGTACTCATTTCTGTTAGAGGCTGAGTCAACCCCAGGGCCAAAGTAGGGCCGGAAGGATTATGTCAATGAAAAATTCCAATGACACCATCGGGAATCGAACCCACGACCTTCTGGTTTGTAGCGCAGGGCCTCAACCAACTGCGCCACCGCGTGCCCCTTGTGGATTTGTATAAGTTCCATGCAAACAAAGATTCATCTTTATATATAAGATAATGAATTATAAATAACTTGTTTTTTTTTCAGTTTTTAGCCTAAACATAGTGTTACGTGGTTCAGCGCAGTTCACTTTTATGCTTTTTTGAGATCCTTCTTAGACGCCTACCTTGATGAAGGAGGCAGCAGGTTTAGCGGAAACATTTTTATCTGCAAACGTTCACGTCGTCTTTTCCCACAATAGTGTTACATTCACACTCACTGCAGTGAGAATCTCAGAGCTCACACTAAAACTTCTAAGTACTCTATTCTTTGCTGAATTTTTTTTTGTGCCGGGCTGGACGAATCGGGGTTCGAAGCCCGGCAGAGGAGAGAGATTTTTTTCCCCTTTATTTTGAAACGTCCAGATCGGCTGTGTGGGGCCCACGTGGCCTCCTGTTGAGTGGGTACTGGGGTTCTTTCGTGTAGGTAAATCGACCGGTGCGTGAAGCTGACCACTCACATCCATCTAGTGCCGAGGTTAAGAATGAGTGGAGCTGTACCTCCGTTCCTCGTAAATTCTGTCATGTGTTGGACAAGTTCACCTTTACGTTAGTTAATTTGGATCTTTTATATGTTATTTTAATGTATATCTGGATTAATTGATTTGTTTTAACGATATAAACAGGCAGGGAAGCGAAATATGGAAACAGCAGAAGCAAAGAAGTAACATTTCTTGGAAAGATGTTAATTATTCAGCTAATTACGATGCTCCCCGACCTATATATATATACAATGATGTGTGTGCAGTACCTTTGCTTGAAGGGCTTCACCGTTCAAGTTTTGATATGCCAAAAGGAAAGTCTGTCGTAGGAAGGGAATATTCCAGTGAGAAATACAATTAACCTTTAAGAACCGTGCGTTCTATGTATAGGACGGGCGTACCGCTACCCACTAGATGTTGCATTTTATATATTTTTTTTCAACAAATATAGGTACTAAATATTTTAAACGTGCTGCACACTCTCCGTTTTTCTTTTCAAAATGCCGTTTATTTCACAATGCTACATTTTTTGGTTCCTGTATTTGCTGGGTTTCAGCTTTGGTTTAAATTCATCAACAGTAATGGACATACACAAGACCTACATATTCTTAGCACATGTCTGGGGGTAACTTTCTCTTAAGTGATAAACATATTTGTCAGGAGTGAAAAATGTTTAGAACAGCTGTGTGGGCAGAAATGGAACACACGTCTTAGATCTTACAGTTGTCAGCATAAGGGTGCACATTGTTACGCATAGCATACATTTCCCAGCTTTTTGTATTTTATTTGAGGGACACTTTTCCATTATGTGTTCAGTATTATGTTATGAAGTATCTTATGCTCCAAAACTGCCCAATTCCTGTAATATTTACTGTAGACAAATATTTTGTATTCTACTAAGGTTACTTTGTTTAAAATACACACACACACACACACACACACACACACACATATATATATATATATATATATATATATATATATATATATATATATATATATATATATATAAAACTGGGCTATATTTTCAACAATACAATTTGAAGCCAATTGTAAGAGTCGTAATATTTATCATAC
>Ga0268261_10001929_pt1 | contig 14669 bp, 7 predicted proteins | sample TergutNc150P1_FD_190353 | JGI IMG/M metagenome (GOLD analysis project Ga0268261, IMG submission 190353) | Nasutitermes corniger P1 segment gut microbial community from laboratory colony in Florida, USA - Nc150 P1 (SPAdes) (version 2) | ecosystem: Host-associated > Arthropoda: Insects > Digestive... | reverse complement strand
TATATATGACATTAGTCACCTAAAGGTTAATGATTTAACCCTTATCCTGCTAACGTGGAGAAAATGGTGAGCTAATAATGCCAGCAAATAGCAGATGGGATTTAATTCGGGCTTTAAAGGGTTAAATGTATTTAAGGCCTTCACAGGTCCAAGACTGTACAGGGGAGAGGCAGTTCATATGAATGCATTTATACTTTAGTGAACATGTTGCAAGCATAAAGGTATATGAGTAAATGGGAATTTAAAATTTTTGTTTGTCAGTATAAACATATATCAGTAAAATATGAGAAAATAAATTAGGCATATGTGCAATTAGTTATATATTCCTGTACTTACAATTAAGTTATTTATCAGGTGAGCTGTCATGGCACCAACAAGTCTGATGTTTGCAACTGCTTGAGGATAAGGAGGCCCTGAGCCATTGCTCCAGTCCACAACTATCACATTACAGTCTAACAGCTTTAAGAGTTCCTTTGTCATTTTCTGCAACAAGAAGATACACAGAAGGTGACTATAAAAGGAATATATTAATGCTAGGGAAAACATGGTACATGCATGTATACAATTAAGTAAAGGGAAAACAAGGCCTCACAAAAATTGTGAAAGGAGGAAAAACTTACCTTCCCCAAACAAACAGTGTTTGAAATTTACTGACAACTTTGTTGTCATGGCATATTTCTTTTTGTAGAGTCAGTTGTGGTTTACACCTCAACACTTTATGTTGCTGATCTCCAAAAGAAAGAAGTTAATGGTTTATATGCCCCTAGAATACCTGGGAGGCAGTAGGCACTCTATGCTGTATGTTTTATTGTATGCAATGTTTTGTCAATGTGTTTTGTTTTTTATTTTATTTTTTGTCATAGCTTATTTTAAAATTGCTTTTTGCAACTTCTTCCATTTTATTTAACTGCAAAATTGATACTGGCAGATCCTGTACCCCAGTTGTGTAGGATAAACAAAGTTTTACCATACTGTTTTGTTTAGCTGTCCTTGATAAAAGAAACTTGTCTGTTGCTTACTATGAACTACATGAGCTAGAAAAATGTATTATTACAGCATCATCAGTTTTTCATGCATAGAATGTTACAAGTGCTTGTGGACTAACCTTTATCCATTCCTTGTTGCCATTCTCCATATAGCCATGACTAATGAAGTAGACTCTGTGATTCGGTATTAAGTAAGACCGGAACAAAGTGTCATTATCTATGATATCCAGATTCTGTTGACAAGTATAATGTGATAAGAAACAGGTAATTATTTTTACACAGCTAATGATTCTCTGTGTGTAGCTATACCCTTCAGCTGGGAAAATTAATTGTTACTGCATTCGCAAGCACAGGTTGATATCTAGTTCAGAACATGGCTAGCATTCCTGTATTTATGTGTATTGCATTTTACTTTCTTATAGTCACAGAATGAACTGATAATACATACTTGAAATACCAAGTGTCAGTTGTCTATAATCCAGCTCCTTTTTCTCTGCAGTGTATGCTTCTTGCATTGTCATATGGGAAAACTGTTATGAAACTTCAATGGAATAAAATTATTATTTTGTGCTAGAGCCAGTGCAAATTTTGTAAGCATTCAACATCCTCTCCAACACTGGTTAGATGTCTGAACCTTACTTTATACACTTGACATTTAGAAGGTATTCACACTATGAAATGCGTTAAGGAAACACTAAAATTAGTGAGTTTAAAACTTGAGAACAAGTAGAAAATGAAACATATGCTTACCTGACAAGCATCTTGTCTGCGCCTTGTATAGAGGCAGTACTTAGGATTGACTTTCTTAGGTGGTTCAGGGATGTAGCTCACAGGTCGCAGAAATTCATCTGTCCATGGGTGTGTCATCTTATAACATCCGAAAGGACTGTAGCATAGTTCCTGTGTGCCTATTGTAATAAAAACTGTAGTATATGCAAGTGGCCAGGCTACTCGAGAGACCTATTTGTAGAATGGGGGATAACGTTACACTTTATCTTATGGAAACACAATGTGAGCATGTTATAGGATTCATCTGGCCCAGGATGGGGCCCAGCGGTAGACTGTTATGAACGGAGTAATAAACATTCAGATTCCATAAAAGACATCAAGTTTCTTGATCATCTAAGTGGTGGCTTTTGAAGTGACTTCAAATGTAGCTGCTTCAGAACTGATAATAAATTAATGAAATATAGGAAATGCATATATGATTGATAGTATTGAATGTACATCAGACAGGTACATTTCATTTCATAATTTAATTTCTTGTGTGCATGCTGAATTACTGTTTTATCAAATTAAAGTATGGAAGGTGGCTGTATATATCCATTATGTTTAGGTTCTCTTATCAGTAAGAGTAGGTTATAAACAACAGAAATAAGTATAGAGATGGAATTGCTGGGGGTAATAGAAGCAAATGAAGAAAGTTGTTCAGCATTCGTAGTACATAATCTATAATTATTACAATAGTAAAGAAATTAAAATATAAATGTAATAAGTTATGAAGCCAAATTGCAGCAGGATCATTGGATAAAAAACAGAATTAGTTTATTACTGGTTCTATCGGCAATGATGCACAGAAGTGGAGAAAATGTAATTACAGTTTAATATCTATATTTCATACCACCTGTATTACAGTACAAGGCAGCAGAAAATGTCAAAATATGAATACAGTACTAATATCAGACATGTAACTTAGTTGGTACATCCATTTATAATCATATTAAGAAATGTCATATCTTAAAGAGCAGGAAGTTATTTGTGTTAGACAATTATTTAATGTGTGCACTACAGAAAATAAATCTTGCCCTGACTAGCCTGAATCAATGGTTTTATATTAATCAACTAGTTCTAAATATCACAACAACAAATTAATAAAATTTACACCTAAAACTACAGCATATATTCCTTTGGATATTTATTATAAGGATAATGTAATAGATGAAGTAAAGAGTGCTAAATTTTTAGGTATGCTTATAAACAATCAAATGAACTGGAAAAATCATGTAGGACAAGTTCTTCCTAAATCTGAGTGCTGCATGCTTCTCGATAAGGAACTTAATTCACTCTTTAAATCTGGATATTTTGCATATGGTCTACTTTGCATACTTGCATTCAGTACTTCAATATGGAATAATCTTCTGGGGAAATTCAACACATGTGTATCAAGTATTTAAATTACAAAAAAGAGTGGTTAGGGTAATGTCTTGTGTAGGACCGAGGTCCTCATGCAGAAGCTTTTTAGAAAGCTGAATGTATTACCTATTGCATGTCAGTATATATTGTCCTTAATACTGTTCGTAGCAGATAATCAAAAACACTTTCTCACTAATGCATGTGTACACAGTTCAGACATCAGAAAGAAAAATAATTTAATTTACCTGTTGTAAGTTTATCTTGTGTTCAAAAAGGAGTCAAAATCTTTAATAGCCTTCCAAGGAATAAACAGAATTATAGAAATGACAGAAAAAGATTAAAAACAAGTTATACAGGTACCTTATTATTAATTCCTTTTATTCAATTACTGAATTTTTAGAATGCATGATAGACAAATATAATATATGAAGCACAAAGCTACTTTTATGACTGACTACCTTTATTTATTTATTTATTCAAACTTATTTCCATACATCCCATTCAGGTACTTACCATGGGAATGGAAAGAGTCACATTCATTATACATCCTCAGGCATTTGCAATTTGATATAACTAATAGCAGGTTGGGAAGAGTACATAAAAACCACAGTTACAACTTGCATAATTTAACATTATATATAGAATATTAAAATATTGAATAATGTAATAAAATAAATAGGATTACAATCACAGTCAATTTACATGTCTTTGTCATCAGTATGTTCATAGTATTCTTCAATTAAATAAAAGGAATGATGACATAAAACCCCCTTGAGAGATAATTTGAAGCATTTCATATCATTGACCAGGATTTTTATATGTCGAGGTAAGTGACTGAAAGCTTTAGTATCCGATATGTAAGATCCTTTGTAGAATTTGGTTAAATTGACAGTTGGTAGATGAAGATTTAAATAATTCCTGGTTTTGTATTATGTATTTCCTTATTTGAGGTGAATAAGTCAATGCTTTTATATCAGTTATGTGTAGATTTTATAACTAGAGATTTGAAATATTTCAAATGTCATTAGAATAAGCCTTATGCATGTAATTGTTCCATTGTGAATGATGACCTGGAGTAATACTTTGGTTTACTCGTGTGAATGTGTTTGTTTTGTTTTACTGCTTATCTTGTGAATGTATTTTTCTATATTTCTTGTGTTGTCTGATGTTTATTGACATGTTCCATATTCAGATACAATTGATGCAGGGACTGGATCAGTGGAATGAATATGTATGTATGTATATATGTATTTATGAGTATCCAGTTGAAAAAGATTCCTCTACAGAGTGGAAGGAAGGAGTTAATGGGTAATGTTTTAGAGCTGGCTTAAATACTTGCATGTTATGGTTTAACATTTTAATATTAGATGGAAGAGCATTGTATTGTTTGGTTAACTGTGTAAGTCATAGCTTTCTGGTAGCTAGTGAGATTAAAATCTGACACATGGGGGGCATTTTTAAACTATGTTTCTCTGAATTTGTTTGACATTTTTGCATATTGTCCACAATGAAAGACTGTAATGAGTATAGGCATACGTTGGAAGGAGGAAATAGTGAAATTTATTGAATAATCATGTATGAGAGACTATTTTCTTTACACTGACAAATTATTTACTATATTAGTTTCTTTGGATGATAAATACTTTTGTAGATGTGTGTGAATTTCTCCAGAAGATAATTCCATAAAATGTAACATGATAGAATCAAGCAACATAAACTTACTTTTAAAATATCTGTTGTTATAAATGGTGCAACTGCCTTCACACTAAAGCATACTCAACTAGCTAGCCAGGTGCTATACAGCAGAAGACTAACATTAAATTTATGGAGTTGAAAGTACATACAGAAATATTAGCTTCCCTTTACTGGCTAGTTAAAAATAGATATTTTATTTATAATATCAGAAGGAAAATGTCAAATTATGGTAAAATGGCATATTTATTATAAAAATTGAATGTAGTCTGTAAAAGTTATATGTTTTATTTGTAGGAAACTGACCCATGGTTATATTGACCATTTTAAAAGTTCCAAGAAACATAGCTGTAGTAACATGTAATGTTGCAGATATTCTGATATGTGTAATGAAATTCAGTGCAAGATCTGAGCAATGTTAACACTTTAAAGTAGTGACATGATTAACTTGTGTGTATTTTTTTTTAAGCTTTCTTCACCTGTGAAATATGAGATAAAATTATGGAGTTCTAACCACAAATAATGAAGCAACTCTAACAAGCAAAAATAGTTAAAGTAGCATGCTGTTTCAGCTTGGGTTTTATTGAGAATTATTTACAAAAAAAAAAAAAAAAACTCAGCATATTCCATTCTTGAAGAGTATTACTGCCACTGAATTAAGAGCAATCGTGTGTCTGGACAGATTGTCTGTATTTTGCTACGATATTCTTAGAAATAACCTAAAACTAAGGAAGAAAATGTTCTTGATGATATGAATGTGTGATTGACAGGAAATTGAAATTTATGCCCCCTCAGTGTAGTGAATTACTCAACCATCTTTTCAGCAAAGTTAATTATAATGCTTTCTGATACATGAATTACAAACTATTTGCAAATTTATATGGAAAATACTATTGTAGTAACTGATAAAAATGTGTTTTAACTTACTATTTTCTGGTACTTCTGGTTGAAAGGTATCATTTGCAGTTCCTGTGTCCTGTAGATTCTTGCTTATTAACAGAAGCACAGTTTGCAGAAGGACACTGTTGGTTGTATTCAGCATTTGCTGCGTTGTTCAGTTCAGTACGATTTGAGTCACTCTGTATCAATGAAACACTGACTTCTTCAGACTTGTGCTTTACAATGTATTCAGTCTATAAGATTTGATTCTCTACTCCTATTTCAGCAGCAAGTCATAACTGCACTGCCAGCTTCGTGTGCTATTGAAAATGTAAGATCGTTTACATATACCATCAGTTCTTAAAAGCAATTATATAGTGAACTGCAAAAAAAGTTTTTGAACTCACGGTGATGTCACAAGCAAATATACGTCATAACAAATGATGTCAGAACATTTTGAAATATTCAGTATTTTTTCTGTCTGGACATGTAGTCTGAAGCTTTTGCGTATATTGTAATAATTAATTATGCTTTAAGGTTGGATTTCCAATAACAACATGAAATTGATAAGCTGCAGTCAATCTTCCCTGCTTTATCTTGTACTGTTTGTCTTCCTACCCCTACCACCAACTAAGGCCATGTTACATTATCTTATCACAAAAACAACTTCCCAGTTGTTACAATTGTTTCTGCTGTTTACACACTTTTCACTGACTACAAAAATATTTGACATTAATGTAAAGAAACTGGATATTATTAATAATGTGAAATATAATTTGTTGAATTTAATAAAACTGGTTTTAGTCATTTGAGTTTCAATGTCAAGATACTCTAAGAATGTTCACAGAAATACGTTTATTTGGAGTGTTCTATTTATTATCTCATTAAGGCATGGTGCTTAGTCAAAGGAGTAAGCTGATTGTTTTTGTACTTGAATTTTGGTATACTACTACAGTATTCTATAAATTGATGTACTTCAGTCCTCCCATTAAAAAAAAAAATAGTAATCATTTTAGATTAATTTTCTCAGTGATGAGTTATCAGTTACACTTTATTGCTTTTTTTCAACTCCAACTACTCACATGTATTTCATGTCATAAATTACATATTGCAGTGTGGAAATACATTGCTTCAAATAATTAGATTCATTATTAACAGCAACATTGTCTGATTTCACACTGATTAACATTTTATTGTAAACCAGTGTTATAGTACTATTTTTGAAAACATACACATTCAAGAAATGAACCTTCAACAATAATTCTATTATTGATCCATTTTTGACTGAAATTAGTACTTTTGTTACTTTTTCATGGTTTATTTTATGATGCTGTCAGTGTCCCAAAGTGTGTAATGTGTTTTGTGTGTTATTTAATGGCGCTGCCAATTGCTAAGATTATGTGGTGTGCACAATGAATGGTGAGTGATTAATTGGAAAGGAATTTGGAAGAGGAGGTCATAGGCATATTGAGATACTATCCCAGCACTTATAGGCAGGACTGAGGAGAACACAAAAAGCCTCTTGGCTGAAATTTGAACCAGGAACATTCTGATTACAAGCCTAACAGCATTGACTGGTATACTGTTCTGCTAATTCCTTTTATGGTCACATAAACTGTTATTGAGATAATAGTTATTCTTGGCTTTGTCTAATTGTGAAACAGGATACATTGTCCTGAAGACAAAATGTATGCATTGAAACCATTTAAAGACAGCAGGTATAGAATGCCTTGAGACTGAAGATAGTTTAGTTATGTGGAGAATGTAGAAAGTGATGTTATGAGAGACTTAATGTACTCAACTCATCCTAGTGTTGGGATGAGAATTCATAGAGGATAGATTGCTTGCATATGTAGAGAAAGCTGCAGATGAAATGGAAGGAAAAGTTCACAGGCATTGATGCTTGGAAGAGTTATGATGAGCTCGGGTGGTGTAGTCAGTATAACGACTAAGCTATCGGCTGGATAGTCCGGGGTTCCAATCCCGGTAAGGGAAGGATATTTTCTAATCTCCAAAACGTCAATGCTGGCGCTGGGGCCCACCCCTACCTCCTATTCAGTGGGTTCCGGGGCTCTTTTCCGGGGGAAAGGTAGGCAGGACGTGCTTGACCACCCACCTCTATATAGTGCCAAGGTTATGAATGGGTGGAACTACACCTTCAAGGCGTGGAGAGGAACAACTTTACTTTTTTTTACTCTCGCTCGCGTGAGTTGTATTGTGTAAAGCGGCCTTTGAGCGACTTACGATGTTCCAGGCTATTTTTCAATTTGTCATTGAAGATGTCCCTAAGATGGGTCAAAGTCCATATGAAGGGTCAACAAGGTCATACCACATTGCAGGGGTCACATGCAGCTCTAATCGGCAAACCTAACGTGGAGGGCGTGATCGACTATTTACATACGCACGTCAGTAATTACGTCACTGGTTACGTCATGCACTAAAGAGAACAACGTATTATTTTGAGGTGCTATTCTTTGACATCTTAACTGACAAAATACACGCAAAATAAATAACGTTTATTTGTTTATGCAATTTTTCGTACAATTCTTATTAGTGCAATTAAAGTTATCTATTTAAATTTGTTGCAAACGTTTGTGATTACTACTTCCTTCCGACGGAAACACGCAATTACAAACGTGTGTTGACATAGCACCCATGCACACATGCACACAGTCACGGCGTGGGAGGATTTGCCTTATCCCAACAAACCTACGAATTATGTGCATATATACGACCTGTTCATTAAATGTTACAGCAACGTGTGTTATTTTCTGCACTGAGAGTGGCGGTTGATCAGTGATGAAGTTCATAACCTAAAAGCTGAGAGCGGCCATGAACGTTGTAGCTTAGATATTTTCGTTGCCTTTCTAGCTGTAATTTATTGTTCCAAAATGAACATTCCATATTCTTTGTTTTTCGTTACACTGATGGTGATTTTGTATGTACCGGACCTGTGCGGATCTTCGAAATATGAGGAGGATTGGGTTGATCCAGATCCGCTAAGCAAGATTAATCGTGACCGTACTTCGGAACCAGTGGCGAAAGTGGCAAGGTTTGTGATACTTGTGTCATGTATAATGTCCGTAAATGCTTGATGTTGCTGCATAAAATTTTAGTACTTCAGTTAAGTATTATTAGTCTATTTGTATTTGAACAAGCAATACTGTATAGTTGCTCTTCATAATTGAAAACGATAGTTTGTGTTCAGCTACCATTTCTTGCCCCCCATGCTTTCATTTTAACATGGGATAGGGGAAACATTCCCAATTAAGTCTTTTGTACGTGAGTTCGGTTTACTTTACAGTAACGAGTGATCTGAATGTGCATACCAGTTAAGAGGTTACACGTCAAAGTTCAGACTGTTCGCATTTTTGAAAGCGCAGTTGTTTAGAATTTCAAGCTTGCATTAATGGCACAAGGAAAACGTTTATAGGCCTTATGTTAGAAAACTTTTTTTTTTGATTGGTAAATTGATGCTTGAAGGTTAAAACGGAGAAAAAGTTTCAGTACATTATTGTAGCCTGCATTACATAGTACTAAAATTACCACTTTCCTGAAACACATCATAGTTCTCCACAGAGTAAGTACTTGTAAGACGTAATTCTTGCAAAACAATTCCATATTTAAATTTGTTTCTTTGCGGGGGGGATCTTGGACAAGGAAACTTACATGTACTTTGCTACTACTGAACAATATATGTCCAATGAATAAGGATCCTTTCCTTGTTTAATTTCTATTAGGGGAAGTGTTTTTGACAGGATAACCCATGCTGTATCACTGTGTGCTGACCTTGAGTCATAAATAAAACGGTAGTGAATAGATTTTGCACGCAAGTATATACAGACTCTAATCTGTACTTTTGTATGGATGTGAAACTTGGCTTGTCACAAACGAAATTTAGCGTAAAATACAAACCTTTGTGAATAGATGTCTAAGATATATATTAAGAATATGGTGGCCAAATATTATTTCCAACAAAGATCTATGGAAAGTAACAGGACAAGAAGATATAAATTTAGAAATAAGAAAAAGAAAATTTAGGTGGATTGGTCACACATTAAGAAAAGAGGATGGAGAGATACCAAAGGCTGCCCTACTTTGGAACCCTCAGGGAAACAGGAATAGAGGTAGACCAAGAAACAGTGGGAGAAGATCGGTAATCAAGGAAGCGGGTAGAAGCTGGAATGAACTAACGTTCTTAGCAGGCGATAGAAGTGGAAAGGACTCATAGATGACCTATGTTCCTACAAGGAAGGATGGACTCTATTATTATTATTATTATTATTATTATAATATACAGACTCTATGTACTCTTGTTGTACTTACTAGTATAATATAACACAATGGGGATGCCTTGTCTAAAAAAAAGATCCTGATTCAATTATATTAGGTGTGGAATTTTTTTTTTTATGTTTGAAATCCTGCAAGTGCTGTTGACTTACCAGGTCATAATATATGCATATTTTTCAGTAGACTGGTACTTTGGGATACAAGACTATCCACAGCACTGGGTGGTGCAGGTGTACAGGGGGTGTAGATATATAGCTCCACACATTCTTAACTGTAGCACTTGATGAATGTAATTTAGTTAGCTCATGCTTCAGTCACTTTACTGCTGGAGGAAGTACATTTGGTACCCACTGAGTAGTAGGTTGAATGGGTCTTACCACATTTATGAATTGAATCTCTGTCCTTCAGCCTGTAGATACTGACTTATAAAATTACCTGAAAGGTAAAAGGTGAAGTTCCTATGCATGCTGTGAAGGCATATGGGGAAGTAGAGATCTCACTGCGCTTTTTCTGAACTCTGGGCACCATATTTAGTTGTGTGGTCAGCTGTGTGCCCTGGCTGCTTTGCCCACAGGGCAAGTGCTGTCTGTACCCATTGAATAGGAGGTTGGGGAGGTCCCAGAGCCATTACTGTTAGGAAGCATGATATGATCAAATAACAGTTTGAGTTACCAGTCAAGAGTCTGCTTATTTAAGTATGCACTAAATATTCCTTGGTACATCCCTGTTGAGCTACAGGAACAATTTACACACAATAAACCACACAGTCTGTGTACCACTTCCCATTTTTTTGTACTTGTGTCCCACTGCAGCATGATTTGGTCATTGAGTATTGTCATCATCAGATATCTTGTATATAATTATAGACAAATTACATTAACATAAATTGCTATATATTCCGATAAATAACTGAGGGATCCCATCTCTTATTAAACAGAATATATGACTTTATATGTTTATATAATTTCTCTGTAATTACATATGAGCTGTCTGATGATGGCCACATGCAATGGCCAAAACATGTTGCACTGAGACATAGAGTGCAATAAAAGGACAACTGTTGTGCAAACTGTGTGGTTTATTGTGTCTGTATTATATACTAAATGATGTCAGTGTTTTTAGTCCTTAGCCACAAATTAAAATAAAAGAAGTTTGTCCCCTTTTTATAATCTGTCATGAAAGACAAAAAATAGTCAGTTGTTGGTAATCAGGACATAATATTTATCATACTTATAAAGCCTATTATTGTAAAACCCCTATGAATTCTATCTTTTGTTGGTATGTGCAAAAATTAGTAGTAGTGGAGTTCTGACAGTTGTATGTCACATGTAGAACCCTGTCAGTTTTTGGACTGTATCATCCATTGTTCAAAAACACAAAAATGGAGACACAGGCTTTTGGAAATTGACTTTGGTCTAGGCTGAAAGGTGGAGAATAACACTAATGGGCCCAAAAGAAATGAGCCAGTTTCTAGAAAGCTGTGTTCACTTTTGAACACTGGTTGATGGCCAGAGTCCAAAAACAGAATGATCAGTGTAGAACTGTTAAAGCTGTTCAGTTGGTTGTAGGACTGTGAAAGATGTTACAAGTTTCTACAGGTGGTACAATGGTAAGGTGTTTGGTTCAGTGTCAGGGTGGGACAGAATGCGTTGTGTATGTAGTGAAGTGGGGTGGCTGTCTTTAACTGTATTACTGACATGCATACTGCTACTGCTACTACTACTACTACTACTACTACTACTACTACTACTACTACTACTATTACTCTTGGGTTTTCTAAGTCTGTGAGTCTGCTGAATTACCTAATTTGTTGTATGTTTAAGTAAGTACACTTGTCTGATTCGTGTCACACATTCTGTTTAATAGCCAATAGTTCCGGACCTGTGTGTGAACATTACCTATATTATTGAGTTAGTTTTATGATCTACAGTATTGCATTTTCTTATGCTCAGTGAATAACTTAAAGAGAACTATGAACAGGCCACTGAGTGGGCTGAAAATTGGTTTAGTTTTGTTTGGTTTAGTTTAGTTAAGTTTACCTGTATTCTTTCTGTGCTGTTTACCTCAGTGATGCAATTTAACACATGTCCTGTTATGTCTGGCTCTTGCGGCATCTCATGTATTGAATGATGACACTGACTGGAATTATGCCCAAGCAGCGTGTGGTAGTCCAGTGTCCATCATTCCCATGTACAGGAAAAGAAATAGGAGGAGAATAGAGAAAGGTTTCTTGAATATCGCTGAGTCACCTCCTCTGCTTGAGAAGAACTGTCTCAGCAGCTGTAGAGGAAGTAACCCAACAGCACAGAACTGTCAGAATACCCAACTTAACCACTAACTAATTTGAAATGGAATGTTGATTCTTGTCTCATTAACTGTTACTTGTTTGGTACAAGACCAATAAAAATTATAAATTAAAGTAATAGTTATCTTTTTACAAAAAAATATAAGAATTGAATCTGTTTATTACACAGTGACTATAAATTTCATTAATATTAGTGTGACATATATTGTGGTAAACTGTCTTGACCTCCTTATTTCAATTACTGTTTGGAAGATGGTTTAGATGTGTCATAAACATACAAGTAAAATGTATGTGTTTCTTTGTGGGGTACAACTATTAAATAGGATGCAAATTCCATACAATTTGCCTTGAGTGTTTTAATGCTTGTGTGTGCCACATATGAAGTTCCACACATTGGGCTGTTTCTGCAGTGTTTCATAGAACATGTGTAGGTTGAGGGAGTCATCTGTTGAAATGTGAGGTAGTCAGCTATGCATGAAACTAGTGCAGGGTTTTATTAAAGGATTAAATAAAAGAGAAACATAGAGTGACAAACAAAATCTGTGGGCTGGAATGCTTCATGAGAAGTTGGTATTTAACAGTTGATAAGAAATTCCCTTCTTTGAAGGAACATGAATTTTTATTACTGTGTTAGTGACTCCAGTCCGTATGTCTCTCACACTGTGTGTCTTTAAGATCGTAATATATTTCCTCAAAAGTGAATTCATATACATCCTAATATATTATGCCTATATATGTACTATGATTGTGAATTTGACACTGCAGATAATTTCTTGGCAAACTGAGAAAACCCTGTATATCTTTCAGACATGTGTTAATGGAAATGTTGTGTGTGATTAAAAAGTAACTTTAGCTATCAACATATATGTAGGCTCAATGGGAAACATGTATGAAAATGTTGCTTTGATATTTATAGGAAAGTTAACACAAACTAAAGTTACATAATACATAACCTGTTATGCTGGCTAACAACTATGTAATCAAACTTAACACAATGCAACATAATCTGCCAATTAATAATGTGACGTTACCGGCAGATAGAGGCACTTGTGAACAATTGTGAAATGCCATAGAACTGGTAATTTTCGTTCAGCGGTGGCGTGCTTGAGTATGTCAAGCAAGGCACTATTTTCTTGGTGTTGCAAGGTGTGATGTGTGTGTGGCTGTGAGGCATTCTTATCCTCTCAAGTGGGTGCTGGAGCTTTTCCCCAGGAGTGACATGGCCACAGTATAAACCTTACCTCTCACATCTGTTCTTTGTTAAGGTTAAGAACACATAGGGATATACCTTCACTAGACTGGTGCTTTAAGCACATAAGCACAGGGACAGTAAGGTGAAGAACACTAACATTAATAAATTTTCATGGTTTCCAAGATTCAGTCCTATTCTGAATGGCATTTGTATTCGCGTGGTCACCTTATTGGTATTGTAAGTAACAGTTAACAACACAGGCAATGAATGTATAATGGAACATTGAGACACATTTGTGCAACCATTTTTGAACTGGAAAAGCGGTAAATATTATATAATCTGAGCGTGTATATTTAACCTAAGGTATCCAGCATTCAATGTGCATGTGTGATATTATCGTCTGTGGCCTGCCCAGCTCTATAATATTTTCTCACATTGTCTCATAAATGGCACGATTTAAAAAAAAAAAAGTTACTGAGCTTAAAATGTGTGTTGTGATTTTCTGTACTAGTTTGTCAGAAACATTTCTGATTGTAAGAAGGACAGAGTGAGATATGATCAAAAATGTTTATTGGTCTTCATGTGAAGTTCTCGTTATTCTTGTCCAATTTTAATGAAAGTTGAATTTTCTTCTTGATTGCAAACTTGATTTCAAACTTTTTCTGTATTCTGAATGTTGTATTCTTTATTTTGGGTGATTCCCCGGTGTCTGAATTTTATATGCCGATGTTTTGGAACACACTCTCTGTTCCATCTTCATATGCGGTGTAAGTAGGAAGAAATTTCTTGATCTTTCTTGACAGATTCTCTAAAAATACTCTAGTATCAGATTTCATGAAAATCCATCCAGTGGGAGCTAAGTTCTTCCATGCAGACAGAGGGACAGACAGACAGACAGACAGACAGACAGTCATGACGAAGCTAGTAGTTGCTTTTTGAAGTTTTGTGACCGCAACTAAAAAGTACCAAGATGTGGCCTTCTTCATTGGCATAATGTTCAAACCAGGTTGCATAAAACTGGTTAATTAATGTGTATGTTATTGATGTCTTTAAGTGAAACAGACAGACACACACATTTGAAATCAAGCTACTTTAAATGTGTTTGTAATATTTAACACTGTGAATGTGTTTGGCCCAATTCTTTTCAACACCAAAAATATTTGTTGTGTGTGTGTGTGTGTGTGTGTGGGGG